>ERZ1023464.157-NODE-157-length-10410-cov-3.642588_pt1 | contig 10410 bp, 8 predicted proteins | sample MGYA00380529_ERZ1023464 | MGnify/ENA primary metagenome ERZ1023464 (study PRJEB33173, sample SAMEA4830324) | metagenome | study: EMG produced TPA metagenomics assembly of the PRJEB25223 data set... | reverse complement strand
TTATGTCCCAGACTCATCTTTCATTTATTTTAATGTACCGATGCGTACTTCATCTGGATCTTTACCTTGTCTTTCATCACGATTCATTGCATCAATTTCTGCGATATCTGTGAGCTCAAGATTAAAATCGAAGATATCATAATTTTCTTTAATACGTTCAGGTGTCTTTGATTTTGGAATTATAAGTCGGTTATGTGCAAGGTGCCAACGTAACACAATTTGAGCCGGTGTCTTCTCATAGCGTTCTGCTAGTTTTAAAATGACTTCATGTTCAAGTAAACCTCGATTTCTCATCAACGGCATCCACGCTGTAACAGCAATATCTTTACTATCACAGTATGCTTGCAGTTCTTGTTGATTAAAGTAAGGATGTACTTCAATTTGATTCACAGCTGGCACGATATCTGTTTCACTCATTAATTTCTCTAAATGGTGTTGTTTAAAGTTACATACACCAATCGCACGTATTCTACCCGCTTCATATAATGCCTCCATAGCTTTATAACTTTCTATAAATAAGTCATCTGCTTCACATGGCCAATGTATTAAAAATAAATCTAGGTAATCAGTACCTAAATTTTCAATAGATTTAGTAAAAAATTCAATTGTACGGTCATAACCCTGATAATCATTCCATAATTTTGATGTGATAAATAAATCTTCACGCGGAATGTCAGCTTTTTTTAATGCATTGCCTAAGGCTATTTCATTTTTATAAAAATAGGCAGTATCAAATGCACGATAACCAGCATCTAGTGCTGTTGCTACCGAAACATTCATTTCGTCATCAGTAATTTTATAGACACCTAATCCAACTTTCGGCATAGGATAACCGTTGTTTAAATAATATACGTCTTCTAACATAATTCAAACCCCTTTTCATTTATGATTCTAAATCCTGCACATATTACCAATACTGTTATTAAAATACACTATATCACCTTTTCATATATGTAAAAATCAAAAAACCCCAACAAAGCATTGATGCTTTGTCAGGATTTCGTATAACTATTCCATCTGAAACTGGAATTAGATTAATCGTTTTCTTCTTCTTCTTCAAGTTCTTCTAAAGTTGGTCTTGTTTTATTATGTTCTAATTCTAAAATAACTGTGATAATTTGATGATTATCAATTTCTGAAATAACCCATCTATCGTATTCAGTATCCACATAATCATTTTGCTGTAAATTGGTATTATGTGCTTGTAACCAACCGCCAATGGTATCTATATCTTCTGAATCCTCAAATTCAATGCCAAGTTGATCGTTTAAATCATCTAATAACACACGACCATTAATTTGGTATCTATTTTCCGTTACTTTAACAATATCATTGACTTCATCATCGTCAAACTCATCACGGATTTCACCAACAATTTCTTCTAATATATCTTCCATTGTCAAGATACCAGCAGTACCGCCATATTCATCAATTATCAAACTAATATGAACATGTTCACGCTGCATACGTACCAGTGCATCACTAATACGTGTTGTTTCTGAAATCATAGGTAAATCATGAATGTAGTTACTTACTTTAATTTGTTTACCAGAAGCATATTCTGTTAAAAATTCTTTAACATTAATAAAGCCTTTCACATGGTCTTTATCTCCATCTGCTGTGATTGGATAACGTGTGAATTGATGTTCTTTAATCGTTTCTAACAATTCGTCTACATTAAATGGCTCATTCATTGTAATCATTTGTGTACGGGGAACCATGATATCTTTAGACTGTCTTTCATCGAATGAAAAGATATTTTGCATATAAGCTAATTCTGTTTGATTGATTTCTCCACCGTTATAGCTATTATTAATTATGATTTTTATTTCTTCTTCTGACATTGCATCGTTATTCGCATCTGGGTCAACGCCGAACATACGAATAATCATCCTTGCTGAACCATTCATTAACCAAATTAATGGTTTCATAACGACACCAAAATAATAAAGTGGTCTTGAATATAACAATGCTAATTTTTCAGTATGTTGAATCGCTAATGTCTTCGGTGCCAACTCACCCAATACTACGTGCAAGTATGTCACGATAATAAAGGATACGATAAATGAAATTGTAGTAGTTAAAGCATCTGGTAAATGAATCAGTTCAAATAATGGATGCAATAATTTGTCGAAAGTTGGTTCACCTAACCAACCTAAACCTAATGACGTTACTGTTATACCGAGTTGACATGCCGATAAGTAATAGTCTAGATTTTTTATCATTTTTTTAACTACGCGTGCGCTACCATTACCTTCCGCAGCGAGTTGATCGATTCTTGTACTACGCACTTTTACTAAAGCAAATTCCGATCCTACGAATACCGTTGTTAATGCTATTAAAAGAAAAAATATTACTAAATTCATTATGGTCACTGTTTCCAATTAGTTCCCTATTTCTAGGGATTCACCTCCATATTTCGTGTCACAAAAGGTGACCGAACATAAGTATTTTTTTTATTATGCATGACTATGTTGAATACTAAATCCTCCCCATTGCGACACCTCCCTAAAAATACGCATTTCTTTTATTTTATCATAATGGATACAGTTCTTGTTATTTACATGCTTAAAAATCAATATTCTAACATAATATTTAAACCTAAATGACAACTCAAGTCAACTTTTGTAATTAATCCATTCTTAAAATCAATTTTCAAAAAGATTTATTATTACATTAAAGTAATGATTTAAACTTGTGAATCTTACCAGATTTAATCGTTGCTAGCACGTCGATATCGTCATTGACTATGACAATATCTGCATCTTTCCCAACTTCCAAACTGCCTGTTTGTGTATCAATATTTAAAGCTATCGCTTGGTTTAGACTCGTTACACGCCATAAATGATCTAATGTATCACCTGTAAAGTTGATTAAGTTTTTCAAGCCGGTATTCATTTTCAATATACTTCCCGCTAATGCGCCAGAAACTAAACGCGCCTCGCACCCTTTAACAATTACATTTTGCCCACCTAAATCATATTCTCCATCAGGCATGCCTTTAGCTCTCATAGCATCTGTGATTAAAAAGAATCGCGCATTTCCTTTTTGTTTATAGGCAATTTTAACGGCTGCAGGATGTGAGTGAACACCATCAACAATCAATTCCGTACTTAATTGATCATTCAACCAAGCAGCACCAAAGACCCCTGGCTCTCGGTGTTCAAATGATGTTCCAGCATTATAAAGATGTGTAACATGTTTGGCACCATGTTCAACAGCATCATTCACCTCATCAAAAGTAGCGACTGTATGTCCAATTGAAAATTGAATCTCTTTATGTAATGCCTCTAGTGTTTCATGCGCACCTTCAACTTCTGGTGCAAAGGTAATTACTTTTATTTGATTATTAGCTGTGGTTTGAAATTGTTCAACTTTTGTGACAGTAGGTCTTTGAACATAAGCTGGATTTTGTGCGCCTACTTTATGTTCAGATATAAACGGTCCTTCTAAATGTACACCGACAATAGTTGCTGCATTGTATTGATCTTGCGCTTTTTGGTAATTCACTATATTTTCTAATGCTTTCGTTATGTTTTCATCAGATTGCGTCATTGTCGTCGCTAGATAACTCGTAGTTCCTTCTGACAATAGTGATTCAGATAAATGTTTCAACCCATCATAAGAAGCATCCATAGCATCTTCCCCATATCCACCATGCATATGAATATCTATAAATCCAGGTATAATATGTTGTCCTTGCGCATCAATTGTTGTTAAATCTCCGTGATAGTCTCCCGATTTAATTTCAGTTATTTTCTCATTGTTAATAACGAGGTAGCCTCGCTCTATTGTCTCTGTCTCAGTATAAATCCGTCCATTTTCAATAACATATTCGCTCATTTTTTCAACCTTCTTTAAGTTTATTTACTCTATGCATCTTTATTGCAGTCTTTATTCACATTTTACCAAATCAAGTGCCAATATTATATTCAAAAATTTTTAATCCTAAAATTCATAAAACAAAAAAAGCCAGAAATCGTACTCATGACATGAGACGTTTCTGACTTTTTTAATCTAAGCTATTACGATAAATCTACTTTACTCATTCATAGCTTCTGAAGATTGTATTTCATCTTGCGTTAATTTTGGTTTTAATAAACCATAAATGATTGCTGCCACGATAGCGCCAACAATTATTGCGATAAGTGATTGCAACACATGACTAAAGTCCGTACCTAAGATGACGATAATCCCACCATGTGGTGCTTGGATTGAAGAGCCTAGGCCTAATGCAATGGCACCGGCTACACCCGACCCCACCCTCATTGATGGCATAACTCTAAGTGGTTCAGCGGCTGCTAACGGAATTGCACCCCCTTTAATAAAGGACAAGCCCATTACATAGTTTGGTACAATAGAACCTTTTTGTTCTTTGGTGAATTTTTTACGGAAGATTAACATCGCTGTCGCAATAGCAAGTGGTGGCACCATACCACCAATCATTGCTGCCGTGATAGGTGCTGCATTTCCTTCTGTTAATGCAGCTACTGAGAACACATAGGCCGCTTTATTAAACGGTCCTCCCATATCAATTGCCATCATTGCACCGACGACTAATCCGAGTAACATAATATTCGTGCCAGATAAACTTTGTAAACCATTCAATAATGTATTATTCAACCAAGAAGCTGGTGGATTAATCACATAAATCATAAGCAAACCAGTAATAGACACAGACAGTACTGGGAATATTAACGTTGGTTTCAATCCTTCTAATGATTGTGGCATACCACTTGTTAATTTCTTAATGCCTAATGTTAAGTAACCTGCTAAGAAACCTGCAATGATACCACCGATAAATCCAGAATCTCCTGTACTAGCAAGCAAACCACCTACAAGTCCTGATGCAAAACCTGGTTTATCCGCAATACTACGTGCAATGTAACCAGCAAGAATAGGAATAATAAACATGAATGCACTCTTGTTACCTATATTCCACAATTGCTCAGCAAAGGCATTGTATTCAGAACTCTTTGGATCAAATGAATTTGCGCCAAATAAGAAAGCAATCGCCATTAAGATACCACCAGCAATAACAAGTGGTAACATATTAGAAACACCATTCATCAAGTGTTTATATATTGTCTTACCTACACCTTGTTTTTCATTACTTGCTGCGCCTTTATTTCCCGTATTACCACCTTTAGCTACAAATGGTTTACGCGAAGTATCTTGCGCTAAACGAATTAATTCTTCTGGACGTTTAATCCCATCTGCTACAGGTACTTCCACGACATTTTTACCATCAAAACGATCTGTTTCAACATGTACATCCGCTGCTACGATGACACCTGTTGCGTTTTGGATATCCTCGTCAGTCAGGTGATTCTTAATACCACCTGAGCCATTTGTTTCTACTTTTATTTTAACGTTCATTTTTTCAGCTTGTTTTTTCAAAGCATCACGTGCCATATACGTATGCGCGATACCGGTTGGACACGCTGTTACAGCTAAAATGTATGGCTCGTTTGAATCCGTAGTTGAAGCAGGCGTGCCTTGTGCTTCTGCGGCTTCTTCTTCCGTTGCTTCATCATCAGCTTTATCGATAATGTTAAGGACTTCTTCTGGTGACTCCGCATGTAATAATGATGCTCTGACATTTTCATCCATCAGAATTCCAGATAATTTAGCTAAAGCATCTAAATGTGTTTGAGCACCGCCTTCAGGTGCTGCAATCATAAAGAATAAATGTGCTGGTTGCATATCTAAACTTTGATAATCCACACCTGTTTTAGACTTACCAAATGCGATTGCAGGTGTATTAACTGCAGCTACTTTAGCATGTGGAATCGCTATACCTTCACCAATACCTGTTGTACTTTGGGATTCACGATTATGAATCGCTTCTTTAAAACTTGTTAAATCATCCAATTTACCTGCCTGATTCAGCTGATTGACTAATTCATCGATAACACCATTTTTGTCTGAAGCTGATAAATCCATAGCAATTGTATCTTTTGTTAATAACTCAGTAATTCTCATATTACTCACTCCCACCTAATGTCGTAATAACGACTTGCTTTTTAATATCTTCAATCGCAGTTGCTGTAGCCAAATCCTCGTTAAATGCTGTAGCGGTTCCAGCAGAAACTGCTTGTTTAAATGCTTCTTTAATTAGCAATCCAGCCTCAAGACCGGCAACCATACCAGCAACCGTACTATCTCCTGATCCTACTGTATTAACTACGTGACCGTTAGGCACAATGGCTTTAAAGCTCTGTTCTGCATCGACATAAACTGCGCCTTCACCGCCTAACGAGATAATGACCGATTGCGCACCCCTTGTTAATATTTCAGTCGCATACTTGATTACATCTTGATCAGTCTCAATCGTAGTATTGAACATCACTTCTAACTCGTCTTTATTCGGTTTAATAAATAAAGGATGATACCCTAATACCGATTCAACTAAATCTTTTTCTGCATCAACCACTAGTTTGGCTCCCGTTGCATTAGTGATTTGAGCAATTTGTTCATATGCATCATTCGGTACACTTTTCGGAATGCTCCCAGCAACTATAACCGTATCCTCTTTTGTGGTTTTTTTTATTTGTGTTAACAATGTTTCGAACTGTTCATCTGTTATTTGTGGTCCAGGTGCATTAATTTCTGTTTCTTTCCCAGTTTTTAATTTAACATTAATTCTTGTATCTTCATTAACTTGTACAAAGTTCGTAGCTATATCTGATTTAGCTAATGTTTCTGCGATAAATTGACCAGGAAAACCACCCGCAAATCCAAGTGCCGTTGATGATACATCAAGTGTTTTAAGCACTCTTGATACATTAATGCCTTTACCGCCTGCAAATTTATATGTTTCCGTGGCGCGATTTAATCCATTAAGTTCAAAATCATTTGCGAACATAATGTAGTCAATAGAAGGATTAAAAGTTACCGTATAAATCATAATGTGCCTCCAATAAAATTATATTGACCAGCAAACAGATGAAATTGTTTAAATGATTGTGCCTTTTTGGAAGTATTTATTGAAACCCCTTCTTCTAAAGATACATGTGCAAAATAAACTTTTTCGTATTTATCGTGGTCTATCAATACATAAACTTGTGTGCCTAATTGCATGGCATGATGCTTTATAATTGCTTCTTGTTCATCTGGTGTCGTCAAACCATATTTCAAATCAATACCATTCATTCCTAAAAACACTTTATCAAATCGATAACGACGCAATGTTTCTAAATCACTCGCACCAACGGTTGCAAATGTTGTAGATTTGACTTCCCCACCGATATTCAGTGTTCTGATGCCATGTTTTAATAGTTCTTCAACATGTGTTAGGCCGTTTGTAACAACAATAATGTCACTCGCTTTGATATAAGGAATCATTTCCAATGTTGTTGAACCGGCATCTAAAAACACACAATCTCGATTTTCAATTTGACTTGCTGCCAGCCTACCAATTTCTTGTTTCTCCCTTAAATTGGTACTTCTTTTATCCGCCAAGTTAGGTTCTAATGCAGATGATTGATTTAGCGTTGCACCTCCATGTACTCTTTTGAGTTTCCCGAATTTCTGCAATTTTGATAAATCACGTCGAATTGTTGAAGCACTACAACCTGTGCGTTCAATTAATTCTTGTAACGTTAAAAAATCTTGTTTTGACAATTCAGTCAAAATTAGTTCATGGCGTTTTTCCGTTATCATCGCTTCACCTCATCTCAATGTCATTATAATGTTTACGCTTTCTTTTTTCAATCATTTTTCATCACAAACAATCAAAAACAGTCATACACAACCTTAAAAGTTCTATTAATTGTCATTTTTAGTTATTTGTAAATCAAGCGCTACGTTAATTTTTATCATCACAAAATTTAATCTTTTATCGTTTGTATAATATGAACAAACACGCTATTTGCTCATCTAAAATCCAATACTCGTTTGTAGTTCATCATGTGGTTGCAAATTGAGTTATCTTAAATACTTATATACAAAAAATGACAGACAGCAATCTATATATAATCAGATTCCTGTCTGCCGCTTTGTTATTACATGCTTTTATTTATGTATGACTTCGACAATCTTTGCCTTCGTCACATTAATTAAGTCTCTAACATCTATTTTAATCTGTGTGCCACGTTCACCACCACTTACATAAAGGGTATCGATGTCCATTGCTTGTTGATCTATTATCGTTGGAAATGCGCGTTTCATACCAATAGGTGAGCAACCACCCCTGATATATCCAGTAATTTTTTTCAAATCATCAAGTGGCATTAAATGCAGTTTCTTCTCTCCCACCGCGTGCGCTGCCGCTTTCATATCTAAAGATTCGCGAACTGGAATAACAAACACAAAATGAGCGTGATTTGTATTCTCAAGTACAAGAGTTTTATATACAAGACCGGGATCCACGCCTACCTTTTCAGCTACACTTTCACCATCCATATGTATTTCTGAAACTTCATAAGTATTAACTTCATATGGTATTTTACTTCGGTCAAGCATTCTCATTGCATTGGTTTTCTTTTGCTTCATTATCAATCACTCCATATGACTTTTAAAAAGACGCCATTACATTAAACTCTTTAGCTAATGCTTTTTTAAATTCATCGTCATTTAATTTAGCTTCAGTTTTTTTATAAACTCAACTAACTCATCATGCATTGATTCATCTTTTAAAGCGTACTCTATCGTCGTTTTTACAAAACCTAATTTTTCACCAACATCATAACGGTCACCCTCAAAATCATATGCATAGACTTGATCTGCTCTGTTCAAGCGTTCTATGGCATCAGTGAGTTGAATTTCTCCGCCTGCACCCTCTCCTTGCGTAGCTAAGTAATCAAAAATATCAGGCGTTAGAACATAACGCCCCATAATAGCTAAATTAGAAGGCGCAGTGCCTTGTTTTGGTTTTTCTACAAATTCATTCACTTCATATTTTCTACCAAACTTTTGTAGTGGATCAATAATACCATAACGATGTGTTTGTGCTTCATCCACCTCTTGAACACCAATGACAGATTTCCCCGTTTCTTCATAAGCTTCAATCAGTTGCTTAATAGCTGGATTATCTGATTCAACGATGTCATCACCTAATAAGACAGCAAATGGTTCATCACCAATAAATTGTCTTGCCGAATATATTGCATGACCTAGTCCTTTTTGTTCTTTTTGTCGAACATAAAAAATGTTTGCAAGTTCTGTAGAATATTTAACTTTTTCTAATAAATCTGTTTTACCTTTTTCCTGAAGAATCATTTCTAATTCCTTTTGATTATCAAAATGATCTTCAATAGCACGTTTGTGTTTACCTGTCACTATAATAATATCTTCGATTCCTGCTCGTGCCGCTTCTTCTACTATGTATTGAATCGTAGGTTTATCTAAAATAGGCAACATCTCTTTGGGCATCGCTTTCGTAGCTGGTAAAAAACGTGTACCCAATCCAGCAGCTGGTATGATTGCTTTCTTTATTTTTCTCAAAACGCTCATCCTTTTCCTATTAATATTTATGACTACTAAAGAAAATAAACTATCCAATTTATTTTTTATTCATTACTATCATCATAACATTGATATGGGTGTCTTTATACTGATTTCCCTAATATAGAAGGAAGTGAGACAGAAAACAAATTTTTTAATTGAGAATTCGTAGTCCTACCTATGTAAACAAGACAAGGGTGACTAGGATAATGGTTTACATGAGCTAAAGCACATGCATAAGATTCACTAGAATTTTTACGTGGAATACATAAGCTTTGGCTTATGCATAAGAACTACTAATTTTCATAAATTAAAAAAGTAGTTCTTTAAAGAAGTGGAACTTTATACTTTCAATTTAGTCATCTACTGCCTAAATGAAAAAAGTCTGAGACATCTATATTTGTCCCAGACTTCTATATCTAATTTAATGAAGGTTGCTGTATAACATCCCCGGATTTACTAACAACAACTTTATAATCTCTTTGTGTTTTATATTCATGAAAAGTATAGTACATGCCGTCCTTAGATTCTTTAACCTTTTTCAAAACGACATTTTCCCCTAGCTTATCTACAGCATGCTTTTGTGCAATCACTTCAGATTCTTGAGGAGAGATACTCGAATGTAACGGTGATTGATTGTCATTCACTACATACGATTTATCAAATATACTCGCTTGATTGTCTTCACTTACAGTTACTCTGTAATACGTATTTGGTTTTGCTTCATTTTTAAATGTAAAAATATAATAATATACACCTTGGCAAGTGCTATCGATGCCATAATCGTTATATGGATTAGATTTATGATTGTCATGATTCACAAGTGTCTGTGCTTTATTTAGTGCTTTAGAAAATTGCGGTAAGTTTGCTTGGCCCGTTTCGTTCTCTTTTAAATCGTGCGTCGTTAATTTGGCAATAGGTTGGTAGTTTGTTGCATTATATGGCGCTTCATTTTTTCCTTCT
>ERZ1023464.155-NODE-155-length-10604-cov-5.249408_pt1 | contig 10604 bp, 12 predicted proteins | sample MGYA00380529_ERZ1023464 | MGnify/ENA primary metagenome ERZ1023464 (study PRJEB33173, sample SAMEA4830324) | metagenome | study: EMG produced TPA metagenomics assembly of the PRJEB25223 data set... | reverse complement strand
TTTTGAGCAACCTGCGGCTAGCTTCCTAGTTTGATCTTTGATTTTCATTGAGTATTATTAAGACAATACGAGGAGAAAGATGAAAGAAAAAGGATTTTGGGAGGGAGCGCAGGCAGCTATGCCAACGGCCCTTGGATATGTTAGTATCGGACTGGCCTGTGGGATTATTGGTGCGCCCTATGTGACACCTGTTGAGATGGGCTTGATGAGCCTCTTTGTTTATGCTGGGAGTGCCCAGTTTGCCATGCTGGCACTAATTGCGGTTCAAGCACCTGTGGCAGCTATTGCTATGACGGTTTTTTTGATTAATTTGCGTCTCTTTTTGTTGAGTTTGCATGCGTCAACCTATTTCCGTCATACCAGTCTCTGGCAAAATATTGGTATGTCTAGTCTCTTGACGGATGAGACTTACGGCGTTTTGATGGGTGAATTGGCCCATACAGATAAGGTCAATCCGATGTGGATGCATGGAAACAATCTCAACAGCTATGTGGCTTGGTTTGTGGGAACAGTTGTCGGAACGGCTCTGGGTGGCCTGCTACCAAATCCAGAAATCTTTGGCTTGGATTTTGCCCTGGTTGGGATGTTCATCGGAATTTTTGCTTCGCAATTCCAGATTATGCAAAGACGGATTCCTGTCCGCAATCTGCTTATTATTCTAGCAGTTGTTGCGGTGTCCTTCTTTTTGCTCTTGACAGTGGTGTCTCAGTCGCTAGCTGTTCTGTTTGCGACCTTGCTAGGTTGTACAATGGGGGTGGTTTTAGATGGTCAGTAAGTATCTTTTATTAGCAGTTATTTTCTCTGGCTTTGTGACTTGGATTCCCCGTATGATTCCCTTCATCTTGGTCAAGTATAAGGGCTTGCCTGCGATCGTTGAGCGTTTTTTGAAGTTCTTGCCCGTTTCTATTATCTTTGCCTTGATTCTTTCAAGCGTAGTGACAGGCAAGGTTGGCAGCCTTCCTCAAATCAAATGGCTGGATTTCTTAGCCGTCTTTCCAACAGCTTGGGTAGCCTTTCGCTACCGCAATCTAGTTGGAACAGTTCTCTTCGGAGTGGTCTTGATTGCAGTCTTGCGTTTGGTCTTTTAAATCAGTCATAAAGAAAACCTATCACAGAGATAGATATCATATAATGGCGTAAATGCTCTTTTTCTGTTAAGATTATAAGGTATTCTATTTTGGAGGAAATGACATGAAAAAAATCGTTAAATACTCATCTCTTGCGGCCCTTGCTCTTGTTGCTGCAGGTGTGCTAGCAGCTTGCTCAGGTGGTGCTAAGAAAGAAGGAGAAGCAGCTAGCAAGAAAGAAATCATCGTTGCAACCAATGGCTCGCCAAAACCATTTATCTATGAAGAAAATGGCGAATTGACTGGTTACGAGATTGAAGTCGTTCGCGCTATCTTTAAAGATTCTGACAAGTATGATGTCAAGTTTGAAAAGACAGAATGGTCAGGTGTCTTTGCAGGTCTTGACGCTGATCGTTACAATATGGCTGTAAACAATCTGAGCTACACTAAAGAACGTGCGGAGAAATACCTTTATGCCGCACCAATTGCCCAAAACCCTAATGTCCTTGTAGTGAAGAAAGATGACTCTAGTATCAAGTCTCTCGCTGATATCGGTGGAAAATCGACGGAAGTCGTTCAAGCCACTACATCAGCTAAGCAGTTAGAAGCATACAACGCTGAACACCCGGACAACCCAACTATCCTTAACTATACTAAGGCAGATTTCCAACAAATCATGGTACGTTTGAGCGATGGCCAATTTGACTATAAGATTTTTGATAAAATCGGTGTTGAAACAGTGATCAAGAGCCAAGGTTTGGATAACTTGAAAGTCATTGAACTTCCAAGTGACCAACAACCGTACGTTTACCCACTTCTTGCTCAGGGTCAAGATGAGTTGAAATCGTTTGTAGACAAACGCATCAAAGAACTTTACAAAGACGGAACGCTTGAAAAATTGTCTAAACAATTCTTCGGAGACACTTACCTACCGGCAGAAGCTGATATTAAATAATTTTTTGAAATCATCCATTCTGCATAAGGTGGGTGATTTCTCAGTTTTTAAGGCTATAGTTTTAAACTATATATCTGACTATCTAATAACAATTTGTGAAATCAAACAAATTGTGAGATACTAGTACGGTATTATTTTTAAGGAGAAAGAATCATGAAAATTAAAAAATGGCTTGGCCTAGCAGCCCTTGCTACAGTCGCAGGTTTGGCTCTTGTAGCTTGCGGAAACTCAGAAAAGAAAGCAGACGATGCAACAACTATCAAAATCGCAACTGTTAACCGTAGCGGTTCTGAAGAAAAACGTTGGGACAAAATCCAAGAATTGGTTAAAAAAGACGGTATCACTTTGGAATTTACAGAGTTCACAGACTACTCACAACCAAACAAGGCAACTGCTGATGGCGAAGTAGACTTGAACGCTTTCCAACACTATAACTTCTTGAACAACTGGAACAAAGAAAACGGAAAAGACCTTGTAGCGATTGCAGATACTTACATCTCTCCAATTCGCCTTTACTCAGGTTTGAATGGAAGTGAAAACAAGTACACTAAAGTAGAAGATATCCCAGCAAACGGAGAAATCGCTGTGCCAAACGATGCTACAAACGAAAGCCGTGCGCTTTACTTGCTTCAATCAGCTGGCTTGATTAAATTGGACGTTTCAGGAACTGCTCTTGCAACAGTTGCTAACATCAAAGAAAATCCAAAGAACTTGAAAATCACTGAATTGGACGCTAGCCAAACAGCTCGTTCATTGTCATCAGTTGACGCTGCCGTTGTAAACAATACCTTCGTTACAGAAGCAAAATTGGACTACAAGAAAGCACTCTTCAAAGAACAAGCTGATGAAAATTCAAAACAATGGTACAACATCATCGTTGCGAAAAAAGATTGGGAAACATCACCAAAAGCTGATGCTATCAAGAAAGTAATCGCAGCTTACCACACAGATGACGTGAAAAAAGTTATCGAAGAAACATCAGACGGTTTGGATCAACCAGTTTGGTAATAAGAAACAGGGAGGTGGGAGAGAAAATTCCACCTCTTGCTTTTGTATAGAGCATGGATTGTCAGGAAGAAGTAGTTCATAGAAAGGTAGAGAGAATATGGTTTTTCCTAGCGAACAAGAACAGATTGAAAAATTTGAAAAGGATCATGTAGCACAGCATTATTTTGAGGTTTTGCGTACCTTGATTTCTAAGAAATCAGTCTTTGCCCAGCAGGTCGGACTTAAGGAAGTCGCAAACTATCTGGGTGAGATTTTCAAGCGTGTTGGGGCTGAAGTGGAGATTGATGAGACTTATACGGCACCCTTTGTCATGGCGCATTTCAAGAGTTCACGTCCAGATGCCAAGACCTTGATTTTCTATAACCACTATGATACTGTGCCAGCGGATGGGGATCAGGTCTGGACAGAGGATCCTTTTACGCTTTCGGTCCGCAATGGCTTTATGTATGGGCGTGGGGTTGACGACGACAAGGGTCATATCACAGCTCGTTTGAGTGCTTTGAGAAAATATATGCAACACCATGATGACCTGCCTGTCAATATCAGTTTTATCATGGAGGGAGCGGAGGAATCGGCTTCGACAGACCTAGATAAGTATCTGGAAAAACATGCGGACAAACTTCGTGGCGCAGACTTGTTGGTCTGGGAACAAGGGACCAAAAATGCCTTGGAACAGCTGGAAATTTCTGGTGGAAATAAGGGGATTGTGACCTTTGATGCCAAGGTAAAAAGCGCTGATGTGGATATCCACTCTAGTTATGGTGGGGTTGTGGAATCAGCTCCGTGGTACCTCCTTCAAGCCTTACAGTCTCTTCGCGCTGCAGATGGCCGTATCTTGGTTGAAGGCTTGTACGAAGAAGTACAAGAGCCAAATGAACGGGAGATGGCCTTGCTAGAAACTTATGGTCAACGAAACCCAGAGGAAGTTAGTCGGATCTATGGATTGGAGTTGCCTCTCTTACAGGAGGAGCGGATGGCCTTTCTAAAACGTTTCTTTTTCGAGCCAGCGCTTAATATCGAAGGAATCCAGTCTGGTTATCAAGGTCAGGGTGTTAAGACTATTTTGCCAGCAGAAGCCGGTGCTAAGCTAGAGGTTCGTCTGGTTCCGGGCTTAGAACCGCATGATGTTCTGGAAAAAATTCGGAAACAGCTAGACAAAAATGGCTTTGATAAGGTAGAATTATACTATACCTTGGGAGAGATGAGCTATCGAAGCGATATGAGCGCGCCAGCCATTCTCAATGTAATCGAGTTGGCCAAGAAATTCTATCCACAGGGCGTTTCAGTCTTGCCGACTACAGCTGGGACAGGGCCTATGCATACGGTCTTTGATGCCCTAGAGGTACCAATGGTGGCCTTCGGTCTAGGAAATGCCAACAGCCGAGATCACGGTGGAGATGAAAATGTGCGAATCGCCGATTATTACACCCATATTGAATTAGTAGAGGAGCTGATTAGAAGCTATGAGTAGAGATATTATCAAGTTAGATCAGATCGATGTGACTTTTCACCAAAAGAAGAGAACTATCACAGCGGTCAAGGATGTGACTATTCACATCCAAGAAGGGGATATTTACGGAATCGTTGGATATTCTGGAGCAGGGAAATCAACCCTTGTACGGGTGATTAACCTCTTGCAAAAACCATCTGCAGGGAAAATTACCATTGACGACGATGTGATTTTTGATGGCAAGGTGACCTTGACGGCAGAACAGTTGCGTCGTAAACGTCAAGATATTGGAATGATTTTCCAGCATTTCAACCTGATGAGCCAAAAGACAGCAGAGGAGAATGTAGCCTTCGCCCTCAAACACTCTGGACTCAGCAAGGAAGAAAAGAAAGCTAAAGTTGCCAAGTTGTTGGACTTGGTTGGCTTGGCAGATCGTGCTGAAAACTACCCTTCACAATTATCTGGAGGGCAAAAACAGCGTGTGGCCATTGCGCGTGCCTTGGCAAATGACCCAAAAATCTTGATTTCAGATGAGTCAACGTCTGCCCTTGACCCTAAGACAACCAAGCAAATCTTAGCTTTGCTGCAAGATTTGAACCAAAAATTAGGCTTGACGGTTGTCTTGATTACGCATGAAATGCAGATTGTCAAAGACATTGCCAATCGTGTGGCGGTTATGCAGGACGGGCATTTAATTGAAGAGGGCAGTGTCCTTGAAATCTTCTCAGATCCTAAACAACCTTTGACCCAGGACTTTATCTCAACAGCCACAGGTATTGATGAAGCTATGGTCAAGATTGAGAAGCAAGAAATCGTGGAACACTTATCTGAAAACAGTCTCTTGGTGCAACTCAAGTATGCAGGAGCTTCAACAGACGAGCCACTTTTGAATGAATTGTATAAGCATTACCAAGTAACGGCTAATATCCTCTATGGAAATATCGAAATTCTCGATGGCACTCCCGTTGGAGAATTGGTTGTGGTCTTGTCAGGAGAAAAAGCAGCGCTAGCAGGTGCTCAAGAAGCCATTCGTCAAGCAGGCGTACAGCTAAAAGTATTGAAGGGAGGACAGTAAGATGGAATCATTGATTCAAACCTATTTACCAAATGTCTATAAAATGGGCTGGGCTGGTCAGGCTGGCTGGGGAACAGCCATCTACCTAACCCTCTATATGACAGTTCTTTCCTTCATCATCGGAGGGCTCTTGGGACTGGTAGCAGGGCTCTTCCTTGTCTTGACAGCGCCAGGTGGTGTTTTGGAGAATAAGGTCGTTTTCTGGATTTTGGATAAAATCACCTCTATTTTCCGTGCGGTTCCATTTATCATTCTCTTGGCAGTCTTGTCACCCTTCTCTCATCTAATCGTAGGAACAAGCATTGGTCCAAATGCGGCTATCGTACCGCTATCTTTTGCGGTCTTTGCTTTCTTTGCCCGTCAAGTGCAGGTTGTCTTGGCTGAACTGGATGGCGGTGTTATTGAGGCGGCTCAAGCGAGCGGAGCGACTTTCTGGGACATCGTGGGTGTTTACCTATCAGAAGGTCTTCCAGATTTGATTCGTGTGACGACTGTAACCTTGATTTCCCTTGTTGGGGAAACAGCCATGGCCGGAGCGGTTGGTGCTGGTGGTATCGGTAACGTAGCCATCGCTTATGGATTTAACCGCTACAATCACGATGTGACCATCTTGGCAACCATCATTATCATTTTGATTATCTTTGCAATCCAATTCTTGGGAGATTTCTTGACTAAGAAATTGAGCCATAAATAAAAAAGAGCCGTGTGGCTCTTTTTTAGTAATCAGATTTTCTGTGCAAATTTTTTACTCAAGGCTTGTCCAATTAAGGCACCCACTAGGGCTCCGATGACAACACTTGCGATAAATAAAAGGATGGTTCCAGGATTTGGCGCAACCATGATACGGTCGATATATTCTTGGGATTTTCCTCTTGCTAGAAGGGTTGTCATATAGGCTTTGGGCGCAATCCACATAAGTAGGATTGGTCCTGATGTGCTAAAGGCAAAGAGAATAAAAGAAAGGAAGTTCTTGGTTTGATCCTTGTATTTGCCTAAATGAGCTACTCCATCTGCTAGGAGACCACAGATAATTCCAGGAAGGAAGGCACCAGCACCGTGTTTAGTTCCCAAGAAAAAGAGAGCAATAACAAGACCGATAGTGGTAATGGCTCCAAAGCGTGGAACTTTTGCGACCAGAATCATATAGACGCTACCGCCGACAAGGGCAGTAAAGGCAGGCGCATAAAACATGTTTCCAGTTTGGTCAAAGAGATTGCCCAAAAGGACACCAATCCCCATGCAGAGGAAGTAAAGAACTGCAAAAAGCAGTGTAGTTAAGATAGATTTCTTCATGAATTGTCTCCTGATAATTTTTTCACAATTCTCATTGTACCACGGTTTGGTGGGATTGTAAATGGATACTAGAAGTTTTTGAAAACGCTTGAAATATGATATAATGGTTTCATAGTTATTTTTAGGAGGATATCATGGGTAGATTTTTAGACTTTGTCTTTAATCGTTTCTTTTTAGGGATGATTGTGACAGCCTTCTTTTGGCTATTAACTTTAGTAGGAGGGATTATCCTTGGTTTAGCGCCGGCTAGTGCCACCTTGATGAGCTTGTATGCAGAACATGGTTATAGCTTTCGGGAATACAGCTTGAAGGAGGCTTGGTCTCTTTATAAGCAAAATTTTGTCTCAAGCAACCTGATTTTCTATAGCTTTTTAGGGGTGGATCTAGTTTTGGTCTATGGCCTGTATCTCTTGGTGCAATTGCCTCATCAGACTATTATTCATTTGATTGCGACCTTTTTAAATGTTCTAGTAGTTGCCCTGCTGTTTTTGGCTTATACAGTATCTTTGAAATTGCAAGTTTATTTTGACTTGTCCTATCGAAACAGCCTCAAACTATCCTTGATTGGTATCTTTATGAGTCTAGCAGCTGTGGCCAAGGTTCTCCTTGGAACTGTGCTACTTGTGGCAATTGGTTACTATATGCCTGCCCTACTTTTCTTTGTAGGAATTGGGATGTGGCATTTCTTTATCAGTGATATGTTGGAACCGGTCTATGAAAGTATCCATGAAAAATTGGCGACAAAATAGAATGAAGCAGTTTTGGCTACATACGCTTCTGAGAACCTACAGTTCAGTTATGATGATTATTATTGCGAGTTTTGCAATCTTACTCTCATACGCTGACTGGGATTCACGTGAAAAGGAAGCTCAGAGAGTAGCCCAGCGTGTAACTACTCGAACAGTCGAAGAGGTGGAATATTATTATCGCGAGTCAGCCCAGCTAGCGCAAGATTTAGTAGCCAATCAAGACCGGATACAAGGGGTTTACAAGTACTTTAGCCTGTCAACTTCTGAATATTTTTATTGGTTGTTGGAGCATCAAGCAGCTTCGTCAACTTCTATTTCTCTGTATGAAAATATTGATGATCTTTATGTTCAAAATGACTATATAACGGGTGTTGCAATCGTCTTGCAGGACTTTAAAGAAGTTTATGTTTCGAGCAGAAATGAGAGAGGGGGTCATTCGGTACTTGCGGAAGGCTTTAAACCAGAGGCCAATAGTTTTGGAGTTCCGATTTTAGATCCAGCGACGGATCAATCTATAGGGGTTGTTTATATCTCCTTGGATCCAGAAATCTTATACCATGCTGTAGACAATACCCGAGGTCATATCCCGATGGCTGTTACTGTGACATCGCCTTTTGATACGGAGATTTTTCATATTGGTGAGAGAGTCAATAGGGAGCATGAAAACTGGTTTGTTGGTGTGACCTCTCATGGCTATCAGGTTCAGGTGGCAGTTCCCAAAAATTTTGTTTTACAAGGAACGATGACCAGCTCTGCTTTGATTGTGGGCTTGAGCCTTCTATTTATTGTCATTCTCTATCTGACCTTGAGGCAGACCTTTGCTAATTACCAAAAGCAGGTCGTGGATTTGGTGGATTCCATTCGGGCTATTGCCCAAGGGTAGGAAGGTCTTCGTTTCGTGACACTTGAAAAGAATCAGGAATTACTCTTAATCGCAGAGACGACTAATGATATGTTGGATCGATTGGAAAAGAATATCCATGATATTTACCAGTTAGAACTTAGTCAAAAAGATGCCAATATGCGAGCCTTGCAGGCTCAGATTAATCCTCACTTCATGTATAACACGCTAGAGTTTTTGCGCATGTATGCAGTTATGCAAAGTCAAGATGAGTTGGCAGATATCATTTATGAGTTCAGTAGCCTGTTGCGTAACAATATTTCCGACGAAAGAGAAACCCTTCTCAAACAGGAATTAGAATTTTGTCGTAAATATAGCTATCTCTGCATGGTTCGCTATCCTAAATCCATTGCCTATGGTTTCAAGATAGATCCAGGATTAGAAAATATGAAGATTCCTAAGTTTACCTTGCAACCGCTGGTAGAAAACTATTTCGCGCATGGTGTTGACCACAGACGGACAGATAATGTGATTAGTATCAAAGCCCTCAAACAAGATGGGTTTGTGGAAATTTTAGTGGTCGATAATGGCCGTGGAATGTCAGTTGAAAAGCTGGCAAATCTTCGAGGAAAATTAAGTCAGAGACAGTTTGAACACCAAGCCAGTTACAGTGATCAAAAGCAGTCTATCGGGATTGTCAATGTACACGAGCGTTTTGTACTCTATTTTGGGGACCGCTATGCCATTACCATAGAGTCTGTAGAGCAAGCAGGTGTTCAGTATCGTATTACAATTCAAGATGAGTAGAAAGGGAGAAAATGTATAAAGTATTATTAGTAGATGATGAGTACATGGTGACAGAAGGTCTGAAGCGTTTGATTCCCTTTGATAAGTGGGATATGGAGGTCGTCGCAACAGCCAGTCATGCCGATGAAGCTCTAGAATATGTTCAGGAAAATCCTGTCGATGTAGTCATTTCCGATGTCAATATGCCCGACAAAACAGGGCTTGATATGATTCGGGAGATGAAAGAGATCTTACCAGATGCTGCCTATATCCTGCTCTCAGGTTATCAGGAGTTTGATTATGTAAAAAGAGCTATGAACCTTAGTGTGGTGGACTATCTGGTCAAGCCTGTTGATAAGGTAGAGCTGGGAAATCTGCTGGAGAAGATTGCAGGTCAGCTTAGCGAGAGAGGAAAGAAAAGTCAGACCCTCAGTCAAGATTTAGACGAGGCTGGATTTGTTAGTTATCTAGGAGGTAAGGAGAATTGGTGGATAGGTCTATCCAAGGAAAAGCAAGGTTCCTTCACAATTCCCTACTATGTGTTAGGACAAGATTGGCAGATTTTCATTTCTGATAAACCCCTAGATGGTTTAGTCGTTACTCCCTTTGAAGCTCCCTATCAAGAACACTTTGAACGCTGGAAGCTGAATGCTGAGAAAGCCCTCTTTTACGGTTCTGTAAATTTACAACAGTCTCAGAGTCTCTTTGCCTACTACGAACCGATTTATAGGGTTATCATTCAGGGGAATCTCAATCAAATCGTGGAAGAGTTGAACCTTTTGGAGAAGGTGGTTCTTGAAAATACGCCGCGTGTTCCGATTACCAAACAGCTTTTTATCCAGTTTGTCATGGATGTCTTTCATTTGTTTGAACATCTAAAAGCTGATGATATGACGGATATTGTCAAAACCATTCATGCTATTCAATCCTTCGATGAATTGGTTCCTTATATCAAGGAAACTCTGACCCGATTCTTTGGACAATATCGTATGAATGAGAATGTGGTCAGTGTGCTGGAAGTCATTGGGCGTGATTATCAGAAAGAACTTTCCCTCAAGGATATCAGTAAGGATCTCTTTATCAATCCTGTCTATCTAGGGCAGTTAATCAAGCGTGAAACCAATTCGACCTTCGCAGAGTTACTAAACAAACAGCGCATTAAGGCTGCCCAGCAGCTCTTGCTTTCAACTAGTGACAGTATCGAAGATATTTGTTATGCTGTTGGTTACAGTAACGTTGGATATTTCTATAAAGTGTTCCGAAAATTGTGCGGAAAGTCCCCCAAAGCCTACCGAAAACAGGTAGAAACTATACTATAAGATTTGTATTCCCTTACAAAAGGTGCTATAATATAAATAATAATATCAGGAGGTTCTATCA
>ERZ1023464.154-NODE-154-length-10613-cov-4.889847_pt1 | contig 10613 bp, 11 predicted proteins | sample MGYA00380529_ERZ1023464 | MGnify/ENA primary metagenome ERZ1023464 (study PRJEB33173, sample SAMEA4830324) | metagenome | study: EMG produced TPA metagenomics assembly of the PRJEB25223 data set... | reverse complement strand
ATGATAAAGATATTGTCCTTCTCAACACCAGTATCCACTGCTAGTCCAGCGTGGACTTTTTGCATGCGGTATTCACCGTGGACAGGCATGAAGTATTTTGGCTTAATCAAGCGGAGCATGAGTTTTTGCTCTTGCTGGCCACCGTGTCCAGATGTATGGATATTGTTAACCTTACCGTGGATAACTTCGACACCAGCTTCAGAAATGATGTTGATCAGCTTGTTGACGCTAGTGGTATTTCCAGGGATTGGACTAGAAGAGAAGATAACTGTATCACCTGGTTGGAGTTGTACCTGACGGTGGGTTCCGTTGGCGATACGAGAGAGGGCTGCCATTGGCTCGCCCTGACTACCTGTACAGAGGATGAGAACTTCTCCTGCAGGGTAATCTTTGATTTCATTTGGCTCGATAAAGGTTCCCTTAGGAGCTTTGATGTAGCCAAGCTCGATTCCGTTGACAATGGCCTTTTCCATAGAACGACCAAAGACCGCAATCTTACGTCCAGTCTTAACAGCAGCTTCTGTTGCTTGCTGGAGACGGAAGATATTTGAGGCAAAGGATGCAAAGATGATACGTCCTTCGATGCCTTGGATAATCTTCATGATGGACTGACCAACGACTTTTTCAGAGTTGGTAAAGGTTGGCACTTCCGCATTTGTTGAGTCAGACAGGAGACAGAGTACGCCTTCTTCACCAAGAGCCGCCATACGGTGCAAGTCTGCTGGTTCACCAACTGGTGTAAAGTCAAACTTGAAGTCACCTGTACAGACGATTTTCCCTTGAGGTGTATGAATAACAATTCCCAAAGGCTCTGGAATAGAGTGTGTCGTTCTAAAGAAAGTTGCCTTGAGATTTTTAAAGGTCAACTCAGTGTTGTGGTTGATTTCGTAAAGTTTGGCGTTGCGCAAGAGGCCGTGTTCTTCGAGTTTCCCACGGATCAAAGCCAAGGCAAGTGGTCCAGCATAGATAGGGACATTTGCTTGCTTGAGCAGGAATGGAATCCCACCGATGTGGTCCTCGTGTCCGTGTGTGATCAGAACAGCCTTGACGCGGTCGATATTGTCTACGATGTAAGAGTAATCAGGAATAACGTAGTCGATACCCAGCAAGTCATCTTCTGGGAATTTAATCCCAGCATCGACGATGATAATTTCATCTTGGTATTCAATCCCGTAAGTGTTTTTCCCGATTTCTCCCAGACCACCGATGGCAAAAACGCCGACTTCTTCAGGTTTAAGAGTGTAGGCCATATTAGAACTCCGTAATTTCGAAGGCGCCAGTTTCTTTTTCGTAATCTAGCAATTTGTCAGACAAGCGTTCGATATACTCGATATTGTACTCTGGGCGATTTTCTTCGACAAGTTGGCGAGCAGCGATACGGCCCTCAAGTTCTGAGCTGGCATCGATGTCTAGGTAAAGTGCGCGTGTAGTTTCACGACGTGGGCTACGTTCTTTTGTTTCTTGATAAAAAACTTTATAAATCATATAGTTCCTTTCTATTTTACAGGTCAGCTTATTCCAAACTTTTAGCAGAGATTTGCTTGATTTCATTCCATTTTGTTCGTTACAATTATTTCAATTATACCACAAAATGAAAAATTAGTAAAAGACGGAAACGAGAAAGTCGTGAGGGGAAGAGGGAGCAAAAGATAGATAGGATTCGTTCGGAGAGCGCTTAGGTGTTATAATTAAAGGGGAAATCTAAAGAGATAGTAGATTTAAGGGAGAATATAGTTCTAGTTTCATTAATCGTTGGTGTAGATGGTTGGGACAGAATGATATCTTTGAAAAAAGAAAAAGCTCTTGAGAAATCTCAAGAGCAAATAAAAAGGCTGAGACAAAATTAAGGGATCTTTCTGAGCAAGCTCAAGGGGCAGCACCATTACCTGAAGTGATTGAATCACAACCTTTGAAAGACTTGTCACCAAGTCGGACCAAATCTCAACCTTTACTCAATTTTATCATCTATGAGGCTAAGAAGTCAATCTATAAGTATAACGATGTAGAAATAGCAAGATGGAGTGGAGTGCTTACTAAAAGGCAAAGATAAGCACTTAATTTAAGAGTAAGCAAAAAGAGAGGACCAATGGTAGTCAGGGGTCTTTACAGCTCAAAGCTGAAGGCAGTCCCAAACCTGTACCAGAAGTTGGTACCTTTGAACGCTCTGTTACCAGTCGCCCTACGTTATCCTCTCAATATTTATATTTTACTATAACTTACTGAGGAAATCAATTTTGAAAGCATCAAAAAGCTCCTGACCGAAGTCAAGAGCCATCTAACACTGGGGGCGAACTAATCAATCGCAATTCCAGTTCTTTAGAAACCAAAGTTTCAGGGATAGCACCGCAACCCGAAGAGTCAACGACTCAACCTGATTTTCCTACCAGTGTTGAATTATATTTTAACATTGATAGACCAACATAGTCAACAGTTTATATAAAAATAGGAATACCAAAAAGAGGATTAAGAATGCTTAGTTTGTTTGAATTTGCGATAGGGATTCGCCTCTTGGTGTTTATAGTTTTTGTAGCCTGTGTCTATGGGGGAATGCTCTGTTTGTACATCTGGGACACCGCAAAAAAAATTCCTTTAGAAGGTTGCTTTTGTGACTCTCTACTCGATCTTTCTTCTCCTTGTAACCTATGTCGTTTGGTTTGTATTTTACTTTGGATTAAATGCTTAGATGCCCTGCTTATGCTGGGGCTTTTTGTTTGGTGGCAAAAGATAGTAGATTCATGATACGAAAATTCCACCCCTTCTATCAAGATGAGGTGGCCTTTGTATTTTTCTAAAATGACATGACAATGGAATTTTCAGAGCTTATTATTTTTATGGTAATCATTGTTCTGCTCAAAAATAGAGTTGAAGCATAAAAATAAAACAACACAAACAGATAAATCGAATGGTAAAAGGATAGTAGTAATGTTTAAATCATTGAGAATGCTGAGCAAACTATAAGAGATAAAGATAATAAAATTTATCTTTCTAAAAATGTATCTTTTATCTAGCATGACTTACCAAACTTTTTACGAAGGTCTTTCCCAATAGTATAACCTGCCATAAATAAAGCGATACCAACACCTACACCAAAACCACCCTTGATTTCTTGCAATTCCTTATTAGTAATTTCACGATAGTTGTTCAAATCTTTCATTATATTAATCTCCTCCTAAAAAATAACCAGCTGCCAAACCAGAACCTACAAGTGCTGTTCCACCTGCAATAACTTTCCAAGATACTGCTACTCCAAAGATAACCAAGGGAGCGAGACCGCCATCAATATCTGATAATTCATTTTCAGATAGGGATAAAAATTGATTGTCAAGAACGTCAAAATTTGTCATTGAACTTTCCTCCTTTTTTCTTGTTCACTTTTATATTCGTAAAGAAAAAGGAAAAGTGGAGATTTTTTGAATTTTATTTGCGAATTATTTTTTGTTTAAGTACAGGCATTTTTGTTTGGTGGCAAAGAAAATTCCCATGTGCCAGCTTTTGTAGTATAATAGTAAGCAGACAAAAAGATAGGAATGTGTTATGAAAGTATTAGCTTTTGATACGTCCAGCAAGGCTCTTTCTCTCGCTATTTTAGAGGACAAGCGGGTTCTTGCCGAGACGACGATTAATATCAAGAAAAATCACAGTATTACCCTCATGCCTGCCATCGATTTTTTGATGGCGAGTTTGGACTGGTCGCCCAAGGATTTGGACCGAATCGTGGTGGCAGAAGGGCCAGGTAGCTACACAGGCTTGCGAATCGCGGTAGCCACTGCTAAGACTTTGGCTCATACCCTGAACATTGAGTTAGTTGGTATGTCTAGTCTCTTGTCTCTGGTGCCATATCAACAAGAAGGCTTGTTCGTTCCTTTGATGGATGCGCGTCGCAACAATGTTTACGCAGGATTTTATGAAAATGCCAAACCTGTCATGCCAGAAGCACACCTGCCCTTTGAGCGAGTGATTGAGCTAATCAAGGGTGCTAGTCAGGTAACCTTTGTCGGAGAAGTTGGTCCCTTTGTGGAGCAGATTCAAGAACACTTGCTAAGGACTAATTTCAAAGAAACCTTGCCAAATGCAGCTAATCTTGCTCTTTTGGCTTGGGACAAGGAAGCAGACTCCTTGCATGATTTTGTGCCGAACTACCTCAAACGTGTTGAGGCTGAAGAAAACTGGCTCAAGAACCATACCGAGTCTGGTGAGTCCTACATTAAACGCCTATGATAGAAATCAAACGAATCCAACAACAGCCTGAACTGGCTCAAGCCATCTACGCTGTCATGACAGCTGTTTACCCAGTCAGTCCTTGGACGCTGGAACAAATCCAAGCAGACTTGGCTCAAGACCAGACTTGGTATGCTCTGGCTTATGATGGGGCAGAAGTGATTGGATTTCTAGCTGTTCAGGAGAATCTTTTTGAAGCAGAAGTCTTGCAAATCGCTGTTAAAGGAGCCTATCAGGGTCAGGGAATTGCGTCAGCCTTGTTTGCTCAATTGCCGACAGACAAGGAGATTTTCCTCGAAGTCAGAAAGTCAAATCATCGAGCGCAAGCATTTTACAAGAAAGAAAAGATGGCAGTCATCGCTGAGCGAAAGGCCTACTACCATGACCCAGTCGAGGATGCCATCATCATGAAGAGAGAAATAGATGAAGGATAGATATATTTTAGCATTTGAGACATCCTGTGATGAGACTAGTGTTGCCGTCTTGAAAAACGACAATGAGCTCTTGTCCAATGTCATTGCGAGTCAAATTGAGAGTCACAAACGTTTTGGGGGCGTAGTGCCAGAAGTAGCCAGTCGTCACCATGTCGAGGTCATTACAGCCTGTATCGAGGAGGCTCTGGCAGAAGCAGGGATTACCGAAGACGATGTGACAGCTGTGGCTGTTACCTATGGACCAGGCTTGGTTGGAGCCTTGCTAGTTGGTTTGTCAGCTGCCAAGGCCTTTGCTTGGGCACATGGACTTCCACTTATCCCTGTTAACCACATGGCTGGTCACCTCATGGCAGCTCAAAGTGTGGAGCCTTTGGAGTTTCCCTTGCTAGCCCTCTTGGTCAGCGGTGGACACACAGAGTTGGTTTATGTTTCTGAGGCTGGTGACTACAAGATTGTTGGAGAAACGCGAGATGACGCGGTTGGCGAGGCCTATGATAAGGTCGGCCGTGTCATGGGCTTGACCTATCCAGCAGGTCGTGAGATTGATGAGCTAGCTCATCAGGGGCAGGATATTTATGATTTTCCCCGTGCCATGATTAAGGAAGATAATCTGGAGTTCTCCTTCTCAGGTTTGAAATCTGCCTTTATCAATCTTCATCACAATGCCGAGCAAAAGGGAGAAAGCTTGTCCACAGAGGATTTGTGTGCTTCCTTCCAAGCAGCTGTCTTGGATATTCTTATGGCAAAAACTAAGAAGGCTTTGGAGAAATACCCTGTTAAAACCCTTGTCGTGGCAGGTGGTGTGGCAGCCAATAAAGGTCTCAGAGAACGCCTAGCAACTGAAATCACAGATGTCAAGATCATCATTCCACCTCTGCGCCTCTGCGGAGACAATGCAGGTATGATTGCCTATGCCAGCGTCAGCGAGTGGAACAAAGAAAACTTTGCAAACTTGGACCTCAATGCCAAACCAAGTCTCGCTTTTGATACGATGGAATAAGGAGTCAGCTTAAGGCTGGCTTTTTTGCTCTCTTAAATGTCAGAATATTTTGACAAAACCATAAAAATAATGATATAATATGCAAAAGCTAGGAGGTAGTCAGATGATTGAGAGAATGGAATTGGGGGAATTTTACAAGGAATTGCGCTTGGCGAGAAAACTCAAGCAGTCAGATGTGGCCTGTGAGGGACTAACAGCTTCTCAGTTGTCCAAGTTTGAACTAGGGCAGTCTATGCTATCTGCGGACAAGCTAATCCTAGCTATCCAAGGGATCAATGTGACCTTTGATGAATTTGGGCACAAACTCAACAACTATCAAGAATCTCCACATATGCGATTTGGCAGAAAGGTTGTGGATCGCTTTGCCCACCAAGATATCGCTGGCTTAGAGCAACTGTTGGAGGAAGTCGAGCGAGAACAGATGGCAGAGACCTATCGTCGTTTGAATGCCATTGTGATTAAAGATGCTATCCATTCCTTAGATAAAAGCTATCCGCTAGCAGAGGAGGATAGCGAGTTTTTAACTACCTACCTCTACGCTATTGAGTCTTGGACCTGGTTTGAACTCTATATATTCTGTAATACCATGCCTTTCTTGAGCAATCAAGATTTGATATTTTTATCAACCACTTTACTTGAGAAATCTAAGGAATTTAAAGAGTTGGTACATAATAGACTGTATATGAAAAGTGGCTTTCTGAATATTATATCAGAGCTCATGGAGCGCAAACTTTTCTCTTACATCCCAATCTTTGAAGCTGAGCTGGAGAGTATGCTTCGTCCATACGATGTTTTTGAAAAAGTATTGTGGCAATTTTTAAAGAAAATGAGTATTTTCCTTCAAACCAAAGGAAACAATCAAAAAGAGATTGAACACTTTATCCAATCTCTGCAAGTATTAGAAAATCCACAATTGATAGCCCTCTTCGAATTGCGTTTTCAGCAATACAAAGAACTTATCGATTAGTTAGAAACGGGAAAATGATAATAATCTCAGCAACGATTGTCAATAATGTTAAAACTTGTTTCTTCATATTACTTCCCTCCTCATTAGTAATAACTTTATTATACCAGGGAAATAATCAAATTTACCAAAATCGCAAATCTGAAATTTCTATAAGTAAAAATATCAAATATGCGATTTTCTAAAATAAGCCAATTTCCGTGTTATACTGTCCTTGTAAGACATTTGAAGCAAATCCTAGGTCGCATAAGTGGATTACAAATAAAATTTCAAACTTGTTAAGTAAGAGTGTAGGATTGTTGTTGAAAATCTAATTGATTTTTATGGCATTCAATACATAGGTGTTTTATGAAATTCCTTAGTAACTTTTTTACTTACAGGATTGAAATATAAAATAGAAAAGGAGAAGCGTATGACAGCATTTGTACATGAATTAACACGTGAATCAGATAGATTCAATCAGTCTGCAGATGTGACAATAACTATCATTTGTACAGTATTGTAAAAGATACTCAATTATTAAGTTTATTTTTAGACTTATAATGGTTTTGGAATTTTAATGTAGGAAATACCAACTTAGGTAAATGATAAAAAAAAAATCATCATAACAATAGGAGAAAAGAATGTATAAATATAAAATTGTAGACGAAGAAAGTTTGCCTATTTATGGTTATAAAATTCATATATCAGCAACGTTTGATAATTATAAGGATATGTATAATCTTCTTTCTCCTTTGTTAGATGCTAGAAAGATATCTTATAAGTATATATATAGAGAAGAAGATGTAGCCTATAATTTTTCTGTTAGAGAATCTCCTGTTAATTCGGGGAAATATTTTACGATTTATCCTGAAAATGACCATGTTTTTCTTGATCTATTAGAGCTTCTTTACCAAACTATTCCTAAAAATATGGAGGGAATTTATATTCTAAGTGATCGTGCCTATAAAGATTCCAATACGATTTTTTATAGATATGGCTTCTTTAGAGAAGATTTGGAGTATTTAGAAAAAGGCATTCCGACTTTGCTGGGACCAAATGGAGAAAAATGGCAAGACTATCAAAAACCATATTTTAACTTACCAGAATGGATTCAAGATATTCAAGAGAATACGTTTATAAAGGATTCATATTTATCAAGAAATTATAGATTGAAAGCCATGCTATCACAGTCAAGTGGAGGAAACGTCTATCAAGTAGATTCAGTGATAGAAGGTAAAAAGTATATTTTGAAGGAATGTCGGCCTCATGTTATTTCTTTTGGAGGGGTAGAGACTCAAACACTTAGAAAAAATGAATATGAAATTTCAAAAAAATTATTAGATCATACTCCAGTTGTGCGTGAAACTGTTACAGAGTGGATTAACCAATATTATATTTATGAGTTTATAGATGGTAGTGATTTATTAAAATACACAAAAGCATACTCTATTGTCAGCTATAAGAAGCCTAATAAGGAGTTAAACACTAAGAAATTTAAAAGTTTTTTATTGATTACTAGGGAACTATTAGAATTGGTTGAATATTTTCATAGTCGAAATATTATTTTAAATGATATACATCCCGGAAATTTTATAAAATCAGAGAATAAACTTTACTTTGTAGATTTAGAAAATAGTTATGAGTATGATAATAAACCAGCTATTGGTTTGTATAGCGTAATTAGCTTAAAGGAATGGAACTCTATAGATGGCAAAGTATCTGATTGCCATAAAGTTGGGAATTTACTACTATTTTTGTTGGCTAGATTGCATATAAAATCAATGGACGATTTATCACAATCATATCATATTTTAAATTCTTTATTGGCTGAATTTGGTTTAAGAACAAATTTTACAAGTATTATAGAAAAACTATTTTCTAAGGATGCAACAGTATCTGATATCCTGAAAGATTTAAATGAAATTTATGTTTATCAAATTGAATCCCTGCATAGTTTAGATGAGGTTCTAACTGATCAACCAGAAAGATCTTTTACTATTACTGAGATTATTAATAAAGAACTAGTCAATTTTCAACGATATGAGAATGCTAAAAATAATCAGCGATTACTGCAACATCTGATGCATAGAGAAAAAAATTTAGGACTAGATGGATTGTCTGGCTTACTTATTTTGATGAAAATATATGACTTTGATTGCGATATTATTGATTATGGAATTAATATCATTATTGAAAAATTAATTGTGGCAGATAATGGTAGGATGGTTCCGATAGAATCAAATTTAGTTTCACCTTATCTAAATAACGGGACAGCAGGATTTATTCGTGCTTTGATTTTTATAGATTTTGAAAAGTATACAGATCTAATCAAAGAATTATCTGAAGGATTAATTACAGAATTTGCTCAATATGCAGATTTCTGGAATGGTATGCTAGGGATAGCTGATACATTGTTAGAACTGTATTGTTATTTTAAAGTAAGAAAATATAAAGAAGTTGCATTGTCTTTGTTAAATACAGTAGAGTGCTATGTGAAGTATTCTAAAGCAGATAAGCAAGAGTACCTTTATGTGTTATCTAAGTACATGGATATGAAGGAGTTGTGATGAAAGTATTTCTTCAAAATAGAGATTTTAGGCAATTAACCATCAACCAGTGGATTTCGACGCTTGGGGATACGATTTTTTATCTGGCCTTTTTGAATTATGTGGCAGATGCTTCTTTTGCTCCTTTGGCGATTTTACTCATCACGATTTCAGAAACCCTGCCCCAAGTTCTACAAATCTTTCTGGGAGTTTTGGCGGATTTTCAACATCATCGTGTCTTGAAATACACAGTCATTAGTTTTGCAAAATTTTTGCTTTACTCTATAGTGTCCCTGTCGCTTTCAGGGCAGTCTTTCTCCTTGTTGCTAGTAACCTTTATTTGTCTGATTAACCTCTTGTCTGACACATTGAGTTATTTTTCAGGCGCCATGCTCACTCCAATTTTCATTAGAATTATTGGGCAAGACCATCTGGCAGAAGCTATTGGATTTAAACAGTCAACTGTTAGTTTAGTGAAAACAATCAGTAATATTCTAGGAGGAGTCTTACTAGGTATTCTTTCCATCCAGTTTATTTCCTTACTGAACGCTCTTACCTTTTTAATCGCATTTTTAGGTATCCTCTTCATAAAAAATGACCTCTTGAAAGTAGAAAAAACGATTAGCTATCAAGAAGGACTCTCTGTAAAATCCTTTTGCCAGCATTTGATCCAATCATCGAAATTGATATGGAATATGAATCAGGTGCTCTTGGTTTTGTTTATTATTTCTATTAGTCAAGCAGTGATAAATGTTACAGTTCCTGTTTCTACCCTGTTTTTGAGGAATCAGCCCTTTTTGAATTTACAAACAGGTCAATCTCTTGCCTTGTTATCCACTCTTGAATTAGCAACCCTTATTGTCGGAAGTCTTGTGAGTGGCTATTTGAAAAATACGATTTCTATAAAACTTGCCCTATATGCCTCGCTTATTATCCAATTACTCCTTTTAGTTGGCTTTGTGGTAGTTCGTTTTGACTGGATTCTTATCTTTAGTGCCTTGGATGCCTTTTTCGCAGGTATTCTCTCTCCTCGATTACAGGAACTCATTTTTAAACAAATACCTGAGGAGTCAATGGGAGCAGTTCAATCCTCTATCGGTGCTATTACGGTTGTTTTACCTAGCCTATTTACAATAGCTTTGGTAACCATTGCGACTAGCTTTGGAACTCTGGCAGTTAGCTTTGTTTTATTGCTATTTCTTCTAGTTGCCTTTGCCATGCTCTTGAATATTCGTGAAAGTATCTAACGGAGAATTTCTATAATATATGTTTGAGACTGGATTGCCAGTCTTTTTATGATAGCTACAATCAGCAGACTTTTTTCTCTTTCCTGAATGTGTTATAATAGTCCATGCTGTGGCTGGAGTCTTTTCAGCCCACTTATACTCTTCGAAAATCTCTTCAAACCGCGTCAGCTTCTATCTGCAACCTCAAAACAATGTTTTGAGCAACCTGCGGCTAGCTTCCTA
>ERZ1023464.153-NODE-153-length-10652-cov-4.557139_pt1 | contig 10652 bp, 9 predicted proteins | sample MGYA00380529_ERZ1023464 | MGnify/ENA primary metagenome ERZ1023464 (study PRJEB33173, sample SAMEA4830324) | metagenome | study: EMG produced TPA metagenomics assembly of the PRJEB25223 data set... | reverse complement strand
CACCAGAAAAAGCATCTAATACTATTCCACCCTCAATCGGAAAGTTATCAACGAGCCAAGTAACTAATTTTTCTTTATTACCAATGTAATTAACTTTTGGATATTTTGTAGTCACTTTATTTCTCCTCTAAACTTCTTTTTACCTCAGTTGCAATTGCATAGCTTAATTTGGGTGGAACTGCATTACCAATTTGTTGTTGAATGTTTATACTGCTACCTTCAAAAACAAATTCATCTGGAAAGCTTTGTAAGCGTGCTAACTCTCTAGTTGTTTAGGCTCGGTTTTGATTGTAGTGAAAAACCTTTCTCATATCTCCAGTTACTGTAACAGCAGGTTGATTACTGTCATAACGGATGTATTTTCTGATATCTCCAGATTTCGGCCGAATTTCAATTGGAATACTATTTCGGTCTCCGCCATCTTTAACATAAGACATTTTTTCAAGCATTTGCTGACTATGTTTCATAGCAAAATGATTGGGAACTTCACTCTCTTCTCCACTTTGTAACGGAGGTAAATCATCAATAGCTTCTTTCACGGTCATATAATCAGACAAAGTTTTTTCTGGATAAAAGAAGTCTTGTCCTAGTGTTCCTACAACAAAAATTCTTTGTCTTTTTTGAGGAACTCCATAATCTGCAGCCTGAAGAACTTGATACTGGACTTCATATCCAATGTCCTCAAATGATTTCTTTACTTCTTCAATTGTTTTACCTTTATTATGACTTGCCATACGTGCAACATTCTCCATTACAAAGACCGAAGGTTTCAGAAAGGATACAACTCTGACAAATTCTTTAAATAAATAGTTTCGCTCGTCCTCAACGAAAGTTCGACCGATGTTGCCCGCAAGACTAAATCCTTGACAGGGCGGACCACCAATAACAACATCAATCTTTTTCCCTTCAGAAAGTTTCAAAATTTCCTCATCGTTAAGAGTTTTAATATCAGCTACAATCAATTTGTTTTGAGGGAAATTTCTTTGATAAGTTTTAGAGATTTGTGGATCATATTCTACCGCAAATACATTCTTAAAACCAGCTTCTTCAAATCCTAAGCCTAATCCTCCTGCTCCCGAAAAAAGTTCAACATAATTCATGATTTTCTCCAATTCATAAGCTGTATTTTAGATTTCAATTTTAATTTTTTCGAGTACTTAAGAGAAATCTGTGTTTCTCCCATTATACCAGAAATTGAATTTCTTTAACAACGTAAAAATTCTCTTTTATAGCATCTGAGTAAACACCTTCAAATACTGATACTTCCTAACCATCTTACTTTCATCGCTCATTTCAATTTTGAAGCAGAAATAGTAATCTCGTCCGTCTTTGCTATTCTCCTTATTGAGTTTGAAATAGTTCTTTTGGCTCATGGCCATTTCTCTGAGTATATCATCAGTGAGGAATGTCAATGGTACATCCATAGCTGAATACTTGTAGAAGTCCTCTTCAAAACGAATATAGGCATCTGAAAAATAATCCATCTGCAGTTTGTTTTCATACAGCTCTTTTCTAGTCATAAACTCCCTCCTCCCACAGCCGAATTTCTAGGATATCTGCAACCTCTATCAACCTATATCCCTCGTTTGTCCTAATAGATAGAGTCTGATGTGATAACTCTCTCACCACACCGATGATAGTGATTTTCTGCTTCTTTTCCTTTACCACAAAACTTCCCTTAAGTTGGCCAACATAAAGCTGAGAAAGCAAGTTCAACTTCTCAACTGGGTCCAAATCTATCGAAAAATCAACACGTTTTTTTTCTTCACTGAGCGAACTAGTATGTTCTGAAAGGTAAAACCCCATCCACTTCTGCATACCTGGATTTTGATAATCTCGCGCGGATTGAAAAGGTAAATAAGAACGATCAATCATTGTAATCCATCTAATCCTCCAGCAGAATGTCCCCCAATCAGCTTGCTTCTAACAAGACTCCTAGAGGCTTCTTCCAGTGCATTGGCTCTTAAAAGGGAAGTGAAACCAAATTGTTCCCGAATGGAGTCAATGGCCGTCTGGAGCCTTTCTTCTTTTTCTAACTTGTCAACATCATCAAAAAGGGAAATCAAACCAAAGGACTCATCCACAAGTTAACTCCGACACTTCTAACCGCTCCAGCAGTGTATTTGTTATGAAATAGTTTCAAAACATAATCCGTTAAGACAGCTGTATTATGGGTCGGTTCGACCTTCATTTGTGTGTGAATAGACGACCTGACCTCCTGTTTAGAGAAACCGACATAGATAGAGACACGGGTTGTTTTCTTGCCAGACCTTCTCAGTCTAATAGCTACCTGCTCAGCCATTTCTCGGAGAATAATTTCAATATCCCGTAGCTTCACGTAGTCTCTCGGCAAGATTTGAGAATTCCCCAAGCCCTTGGATTTGGCTTTATAGGGCTTATGAACATTGCTCTCATCAATCCCGTTGGCATGAAACCACAAACGCAGACCAGCCTGACCCAGAGCTTTCTTTAGCTGGTCTGGATTGCTTGTGGCCAATTCCTTGATGGAAAAAATCCCCAGAGCATGCAAGCGTTTCTCCATCCGCCTGCCAATTCCCCAAAAGTCGGTCATCTTGGGAATGGACCAGACCTTCTCTTCCACACCCTGGTAAGACCAGTTGGCCCTCATGGTCGGAGTGTGCTTGGCCTCATTATCCAGAGCCAACTTGGCCAGTAAAGGATTGGCATTTGACATGCCCACTGTAGAGTAGATCCCTGTCTGCCTCCAAATATCCCTCTGAATACGAGCAGAAAGCATATCCAGCTTGTCTTTGCGAGAGAGAGACTCTTATCTGGGATGAAATAGTTGAGCGAACTAGTCAGGTCAATAAAGCCCTCATCGATAGAGTAAGGATAAATATCATCTGGACTGCCATAGTTTTGAAAGATTCGCTGGATTTCCATATTGACTGCAATGTACTCATCCATTCGAGGAGGGACAATCAAGGTAACTTGAGCCCAATCTTCGATGTAGCGAACATAGTCCGAGTCAGTCGGTAGCCCTTGCTTTCGAGCATTGTAATAGGAAAATTTTCGCGTTTTGATATCAAAAGGCAGATCATAGGCCCGACCAACATTTGACTTGCCAAAAATCTTCTTAAACATAGGAGAGGAGGCTAGGATAAGACCAGTGGAATTATCCGCGCGACTCATGACACAAAGCAAGGTTTTCAGCGGATGTAAGCCCCTTTTCACGCACTCAACACTGGCATAAAAGGATTTCATATCGACAAAGGCAATGTCACTTTTGGGCTCTCTGGAATAATCAAAGTAGCCCATTGACTAGCCCTCCATCGGCACAAAGTTCCCAACGATAATCCCCACAATCCGAGGATCTTCCTCATAGGAGATGAAAATATCCTTGTATTTAGGATTGATAGAGACCAGACGCAATCCGTTCTCCTCTCGATAGACCCGTTTGATATAGGTCTGGTTGTTGCAAACCACTGCATAAACCGCCCCATCATAGTCAAATCCTGTCTCTCGAATCAGAGCTACTGAACCATTTTGGTATTTAGGTTCCATGGAGTCCCCAGACACCCAGGACGCAAAATCATGAGCCAACTCCTCATTAAAGTAAACCGTATCAAAATTCTGATCATCGCAGACCGAAGCCCCAATCCCTGCGGACATGCGTTCATAAACACGGTACTCGTAGAGGCGCTCTTGCATGGGAGCCACTTTCTGGGCTTGTTCTTCTTGAGCCAGGTTGCGAGCATAGAGAACAACCTTCTCCTTCCCTTGCTTGGAGAGGCTATGGTAGAGACGGACAATCTCGATCTGAGTAAAATATCCTTTTGGCACTTTTAAAATATTCTCTAGCTGGAACACCTTCTCCTTGGACGGTTCCTTGACTCCACGTTCCCAAGCCGAGTAAGCCTGGAAACTAATCCCAAGTTGCTCTGCAATTTCCTTCTGTGTCAGTTTTAACTCTTTCCTCCGAGCCTTTAATTTTTCTGGCTGATACATACTTCACCTCCTATTATGATGCTTTAATGAATATTATCTCTCTTAGAAAGACTAATCTTTAGTTGCGTCACTTTATAAAACTCAACCTTTTTGGTTTAGTTTTATTATATAAAAAAAGTGGACGGTTGTCTACTAGGAAAATCAGAAACATCGTGAGTTTTATACTCAATGAAAATCAAAGAGCAAACTAAGAAACTAGGCGCAGACTGTACTTGAGTACGGCAAGGCGACGTTGACGCGGTTTGAATTTGATTTTCGAAGAGTATTAATCAAACTAAAAGGACCTAGCCCTATACAATACAGAACTAAATCCTTTGAATAAATAATTGATCTAACTCTTAAAATCCCTACAGAAATTCCAGTTTTTCTCTATTTGATACCAGACATTAGTTTTTCAATACGTGGAACGTAGAAGAGTAAGATAATACCGAATACAATCGTAATTCCTCCAACAATTCCATAGTAAGCCACTTCAGTTTCGCTTGTATAAAATTTTACAATTTGAGCATTGATAGCTTGGGCAGCTGCATTACTCAAGAACCAGATAGACATCATTTGTGCTTGGAAGGATTTTGGTGCTAGCTTAGTAGTGACTGATAGACCAATAGGCGAAATCAACATTTCCCCCACAATCACAATAGCCCAACTCATAATCAACCAGAAAGGACTGACCTTAACATCTGTCCCAAAGAGCATCCCTGGTAGCATCATCCACAAGAAGGATAAACCTGCAGCAAATAAACCGTAAGCAAATTTCTTAGCAGAGGATGGTTGCTTTTTACCCATTTTCCCCCACAACCACGCAAAAATCGGCACATAAATCATAATGAAAAGTGGATTGATACTTTGGAAAAAGCTAGATGGGAAATGAATCTGATTCCCAAATACATTAAAGTAAAGTCGAGTTTGATCATCCGCAAATAGAGCAAGAACAACAGAACCCTGCTCCTCAATAGACCAGAAGAGTACTCCAGCGATAAATAGAGGAATGTAGGCAAATACTCGAGATCTCTCAGTGGCAGTTATTTTCTGACTAGATAAAATCTTGAAGAAATAGTAGATTGGAATGATTACCGCAATCACTGTAAAGATATTAACAATCATATCCACGTTAAACTGGTGAGTAAAGACTAAACCTATAACCACAAGAGTAACCATGACAAGTGTAAACAGCAAGCGTTTAATCAAGGTCTGCTGCTCCTTCTGCGAAAGTGGATCAGTTGGGTAAAGACTTGATTCAGGCAGGTATTTCTTCCCATCCATCACATACTTCACCAGACCAAAGAACATCCCAACGGCAGCTAATGAGAAACCTAGATGGAAATTGACTTCCTGACCCAGATAACCCACTAGATAAGGGGCAACAAAGGCACCTAAGTTAATACCAAAGACAAAGATACTAAAACCTGCATCCCGTCTATCATCCTCTTTCTCATAAATTCCTCCAACCATATCTGAGATATTGGGTTTTAAAAATCCAGTTCCAAAGATAATCAAGGCAATAGAAAGATAGAGAGCCACTTGTCCAAAAGGTGTTGCCAAAGCAATATGACCTAGCATAATCAGAATCCCACCGTAAAAGACAGTCTTACGACTTCCTAAAATACGGTCACTGACAAAACCACCGACAACCGAGGACAAAAATACCAGCGAGCCATAAATCGCCATAACCGATGCAGCCGTGGTCTTATCCATTCCCAATCCACCATCTTGCACACTATAGTACATATAGTAAAGTAGGATAGCTCGCATTCCATAGTAAGAAAAGCGTTCCCACATCTCTGTAAAGAAGAGGGTGGACAAGCCCATAGGATGTCCAAAAAATGTTTTCTGTTTTTCCATATATATTCTCCTTTAACGATATAATAATTCATTTTACAGAATTTTCAAATAAATGTCAAACAAATTATGTTTATTTTAGAAAATTTTCTGAAAAATCTAACGTCTCATACTTAATTCCACCATAAAAATCCGTTTCAGACTAACTTCCACTTCGATCAGGCAAGTGGAAGTTACTTTGAGAAATCACCTTTAAAAATTTGCTCTTGTTTAATTTAAAAATGTTTCAAATCTTGAAACATACTTATCCTTTCCTCTTCAGTAAACAAAAAAAACATCCCTATGCTAAACTTGTAATTACTAAAAGACAAGTCAATAAGCATAGAGATGTAAAACTATTACACATTAAAAAATAAATAATTAGTAATTAAATAATAGAAATTGTGTACGAAATGTCTCAATTAGTTTTGGCTAGTAAATATCATTTCCAACAAACGCCCTCTCAATTCCTTATCCTGATGATGCAAGATATTCATTAACTCATGAGAATTTTTGGCATTGATGAATTGATTTAATAATCTATCTTTTAATTCATATGGAAGAGAAGCAGTCTTTAGTAGTCTAAAAACTTCATCATTTAGAGATGGCATTTTATTTTCTTTGCATTCAAATCTAGCTGTAGCATTCTTATTTGGCAATTCAATTATAGACACATTCGTTCCTTTAAAATGAATTCTATGCCTTCTATTACTTGGAACGATACTAGAATCTCCTTGTAATGCTAACTCTACCATTCCCATTTCCCAATCGATTGATAATCTTGTTTTATATCTTTGACCATTTTGATCTTCAATCATTTCAAAAGAATGTTGTTTGTCTGGGAATACATACCAATCTACAACTTCAGGTAAATCAACACCCATACCTATCTCAGAACCAACCAAGGGAATGATTGCACCACTTTTTGCAAACACAGGCATCGTCGAGATATCTCTATAAACACTTAACTTCACACTACCTGCATATTTTTTCTCTGAAAAGAAGTCATACCATTCACCTTCAGGGAACCATACATCTACTTTTGCAGATTGGAATGCCAAATCCATCTTTTCTACAATGGGAGCCACCATCAGTTCTGTTCCAAAAAAGTATTGATTTGGAACATTATAGCTCTCATCATTCTCTGGGTAGAAATAATACATTGGGCTGATTAATGGGGCACCTTCCTCGTGTGTCTTTACATTCATAGTGTATAGATATGGAATCATCTGATGTCTCAAACGAAGGTATTTCTTCATAATCTTAGAAGTTGTTTCTGAAAAAAACCAAGGTTCTTTACTATTAAAGGGACTTCTAGAACTATGTAATCGAGTAATCGGACTAAAAACACCAAACTGTAGCCATCTAGTTTGTAGCTCTTCGTCATAATCCCCCAACATATGTCCACCTATATCATGACTCCACCAACTATAACCGATATTAGATGCTGTCGCTGTAAAATAAGGTTGAAATCTTAAGGAATTCCAACTAATAATGGTATCTCCTGAAAAACCAATAGGATAACGGTGACTACCAGGACCTGCATATCTTGATAAAATCAAACCACCTTCTGCATTTTTACAACTATCCTGATAATGATAATGGTTTAAAAGCCACAGTGGATCCAACATGCCTTGTGTCCCTTGTTGCCAGTCAATCCACCAAAAATCTACTCCCTGCTTTTCTAGCTCATAATGAACATCTTTAAAGTATGCTTCCCTAAAAGAGGGATTAAAAAAATCAAAAATAGCAGGTTCTTCTAGTTCTACATTTAACCCCAATCGTTTGGCAACCCGAGGATAAGCTTCTTCATAAGCTCGTATACCATCAGCAGGATGGACATTTAAGGAGAGTTTTAACTTTTTATCATGAAGTTGTTGCAATAACTGTTCTGGATTAGGTATTAAGTTTTTATTCCAACTATATCCTGTCCAGCCACTTCCAAAACGAGCTGGAATGTCAGTTATATGCCAATCCATATCTAACACACCGATAGATAATGGAATTTTCTCTGTTTTAAACCTATCTATTAAATCCAAGTATTCATCCGACGTATAAGGCCAATACCTACTCCACCAATTACCTAAAGCGTATCTTGGCAACAAGGGTGTTGAACCAGTCAAATGGTAAAAGTCTCTGATTGCTCCTCTATAATCATGCCCATAGGCAAAGAAATACAGGTCAATTTGATTTTCTCTCTCAGTATAACCAGACTGTTCATCCCAAATAAATCCTTGAGAATCATCCAGTAAGGCAATACCATTTCGACTAATAATTCCATCTTCTAATGGGATGGCTCCATCTGCCTTATCCAGAGTCCGAGCTGTTCCTTTTAACGTTTCAATAGATTCACCAAAATACCAGCGACTACCATATACGGCAAAATTTCCTTTTAATTCTATAAATAAATTTTCGGCGTTAAATTCTCCTTTATTAAAGTGCAGATGAAAATAGTCCGTCATAATATCTAGTACGTTTGATGTCTCGATATAATCTAACGAAACTTGGCCAAAATTTCTATTATAGATAAGTTGTGTAGTTCTATCCTCAAAACTGCCAGTTTTAGAGTATTCTAACCTTACTAGCTTGTCTGTTAATACAGAGATTCGATAAAACTCTCCCTTAAAAATTTTCAATTTGTTTTCCTCCTTTTATGGTAGCATAAAAACAGAACGCACCATTTTTGATGCGTTTTTCGTTATCCTGAATGCAATGTTCTATCTATGACAAGTAATACTCAATTGAAAAAATGTAGTGGAAAAAATATCTTTTAACAAATCAAGATGTTATTAAAGAGTTATCCCTTTTCAACCTTTCTAAGATAGGATTGATAAATAATTTCAAACTCTTACTAGCAATCATACGATGTTCAAGCTCGCGTGCTTTTTTCCTTCCTGCTTATTTCTTAGAACTGAAGAAGCTGGATAGGTATATAAATTATCCGGTTCAATATAGTCATAAGACTCATAACATTTACGCTTCATTAAGTCATCCCCAGAGCAAGAGCTTCATCTCGTAATTTTTCAACATCACTAACCGTAGGTCTCCATCCTTCAATCATATTTGTACTTAAAGCATACCAAACACTCTTAAAAACGAATCGGTTTTCAAAAACTACTCCCATGATTGTCATTTTTTCTTTATCTATATCTAAGGACATATGCTACCTTCTTTAGTTACATTATACCATGTTTCTCTGTAGCTTTTAAATATTTTATTTTGTCTGTAATATCTAATTTTCAGAACGTTAATTGAACTGCCCCCCAAAAGTTAGATTTTTTATGTCTAACTTTTGGGGGCAGTTCAGCTAAGCTTTATTTGATTGAGCAAGTTGAAAATTTCTATACCGATGTTCTTGAACCAACTAAGAATAAATTATATTAAAGAGTCTGGGACATAAGAGACTATTGTCCCAGACTCTAACATTTATTCTGGCCCGAATATATCTAAAAACGTAGGATCATAAATTCGATATTTTCTATCTCGAACAAAAAATTGATAAGGTAATATATAATTTAGAAAGATCTGTTTAATTTCATTAAAGTCAAATAATTTTCTAGGGTGCCTATGTAAATCTAAAAAAAATTCCCATTCTTTATTTTCTTCAAATAATCTTTTAACAGAATCAGGAACTTCCTTATTTAATAATTTTAATAACTGTTCCTTCTTATTAGTAATGATTGATAATGGAATATATGCATATGACTGAACTCCTAACTTATCTCTCATTCCAATATAAATCTTATCCTCGCAGGCAAAGACAGCCTTTCTGTCAAGGTTTTCTCCCTTTTTCTCTTTGAATTCTTTATAATGTTCGTTGATTTTATCAATAACTAAATAAATTTCTTCATCATTATAGTTATAGTAAATGAGAGTATCTATTACCTCATTAATTACACTTGAGATATCTTTATCTTCAATATGTATATGTTTTCGATTACCCGTAGATATATTCCTCCTATTAAAATTGATAATATCAATAATATTAGATTTAAAATCAAATAGATTTTCTATTGGTATCGTCTGTATTTGACTGATCGAGCTTTCAAAATCATCCTTTAATACTCCAAATTCATCTGGCCAATCATTATCTTGAATATACCGTGCAATCTCGGAGTTTTTATTTTCAATTCTTAGAACAGATGTATTATTTGAATTTTCAAGCCAGTTCATTAATTCACTTTCATGAAATTCTTTCATAGCTTCAACCGATTTAAATCTTTCAATCTCCAATTCCAAAGCATTGGGTTTTGGATAAATTAATTCTGAACTTAACGTATTACTTGAATAAACATCAAATTTGTGTCTAAATTCAAAATCTGGCTTTCTATCCTTAAAATATCCCTCAACAACAATTCCAAATAAATCCCAAAGAAAAACACCCTTCTGATTATTCATTCTCGATAATCTTGGAATAGTAATTGAAAAGAATGGATTATAATCCATTGACTTTAGCAAACTTAAACTCTTTTTCTGAACATCATCTAAATCAGTCATATATAACAATAAAACTAATTGTTCAATCAATAATTTAATCGTATTAATTTCTTCTTCTGATATCCTCCATATATAACCAAAATCAAAATCTGAATGCTGATTAGCTCCATCAGTTGCAAAATAAGCAGCAACTTCAGGACTAGTTGTAAAATCAATCAAGTCTGTTTTGTAGCCATAATGTTGAGCAATTGCATAGCACTTTTGAATACTTTCCATATCATTTTTAAAATCTAAAGCTGGATTCTGTAAAAAACATTCTACGAAAAAATCTGTTTTCTCCATTTCTATTTCATCATAACTCACTCGCGAAGCTGATGATTTAATTGGCCAATCATGAATTTGTCCACGATAATAATATTTCTTATTTG
>ERZ1023464.147-NODE-147-length-10798-cov-4.883273_pt1 | contig 10798 bp, 15 predicted proteins | sample MGYA00380529_ERZ1023464 | MGnify/ENA primary metagenome ERZ1023464 (study PRJEB33173, sample SAMEA4830324) | metagenome | study: EMG produced TPA metagenomics assembly of the PRJEB25223 data set... | reverse complement strand
TAGAAAACACCTTTTAGAAAGATACCTATGCTTCCATATCCATTTTCCGATTTTTCAAGTATTTGGGGATTTCGTAAGCCCCTGTCCAAACGTTTCGGACTCAACTGGTTTCAGCTTCTCTTTACCAGTATCTTCCTTATCAGCTTATCCATGGTACCTATTGCCATCCAAAACAGCTCGCAGGAGACTTATCCGCTAGAAACCTTTATCGATAATGTCTATGAACCATTGACAAATGAGGTTGTCCAGGATCTCTCTGAACACGCTACAATTGTTGATGGCAAATTTACTTATACAGGAACAGCTAGTCAAGCATCTTCTATTGTGATTGGTCCAAGTCAAAGCAAGGAACTACCTAAGGACTTGCAACTGCATTTCGATACGAATGAGCTCGTCATCAGCAAGGAAAGTAAAGAACTGACCCGTGTCTCTTACCGAGCGATTGAGACTGAGAGTTTCAAAAACAAAGACAGCTTGACCCAAGCAATTTCTAAAGACTGGTACCAGCAGAATCGTGTCTATATCAGTCTCTTCCTAGTTCTCGGTGCGAGCTTCCTCTTTGGTTTGAATTTCTTTATCGTCTCTCTGGGAGCCAGTCTTCTCCTTTATATCACTAAGAAATCACGTCTCTTTTCATTTAGGACCTTTAAAGAGTGCTACCATTTTATCTTGAACTGTTTAGGATTACCAACTCTGATTACGCTTATTTTGGGATTATTTGGCCAAAATATGACAACCCTGATTACTGTACAAAACATTCTTTTTGTTCTATATCTGGTCACTATTTTTTATAAAACGCATTTCCGTGATCCAGATTACCATAAATAGGAGATTTTTATGCCCGTTACGATTAAAGACGTGGCCAAGGCTGCTGGTGTTTCGCCTTCAACTGTAACCCGTGTTATTCAAAATAAATCAACCATTAGCGACGAAACAAAAAAACGCGTTCGCAAGGCTATGAAGGAGCTCAATTACCACCCCAACCTCAACGCTCGTAGTTTGGTAAGCAGTTATACCCAAGTTATCGGCTTGGTCCTTCCTGACGACTCAGACGCCTTCTATCAAAATCCTTTCTTCCCATCTGTCCTCCGTGGTATTGCCCAAGTTGCTTCTGAAAACCACTATGCCATTCAGATTGCAACAGGTAAAGATGAAAAAGAGCGTCTTAAAGCTATTTCACAGATGGTTTACGGAAAACGTGTGGATGGTTTGATCTTCCTTTATGCCGAAGAGGAAGATCCCTTGGTCAAACTGGTCGCTGATGAGCAGTTCCCCTTCCTCATCCTAGGGAAATCCATTTCACCCTTTATCCCTCTTGTCGATAATGACAATGTTCAAGCTGGTTTTGATGCAACCGAATATTTCATCAAAAAAGGCTGCAAACGAATTGCCTTCATTGGAGGGACGAAGCGACTCTTCGTAACGCAAGACCGTTTAACAGGCTATGAGTCAGCCCTCAAGCAATACAAACTGCCTCTTGATGAGAATCTGACCTACTTTGCAAATGAATTTCTAGAGGAAAAAGGGTATCAATTTAGTAAACTCCTCTTTCAGCATGACCCGCAGATTGATGCTATCATTACAACCGATAGTCTCCTAGCCGAAGGCGTCTGTGACTATATCGCTAAGCACCAACTGGATGTACCTGTTCTCAGCTTTGACTCAGTCAATCCTAAGCTCAACTTGGCGGCCTATGTCGACATTAATAGCCTAGAACTTGGTCGAACATCATTTGAAACGATTCTTCAGATCATCAACGATGCTAAAAACAATAAACAAATTTGTTACCGTCAGCTAATTGCCCACAAAATTATCGAAAAATAAAAACCAGCTCGCGCTGGTTTTTTTGATCACTAATTTTCTGTTTCAACGAATCGTCCCAGAATATGAACATTTTCCGATACAGAGACAAAGGCACCTGGATCCACTTGTGTCATAATCTGTTTAAATTCATTAAACTCTGCACGTGTAATGACAGTGATTAAAACTGCCTTTCTCTCGTGATTATAGGTTCCTTCTGCATCGTGTATCATGGTTGCACCGCGGTGCAATTTTTTATGGATTTTTTCAATTACCTTGTCTGGATGATTGGTCACAATCATAGCCTGCATGCGTTTTTGCTTGGTAAAGACCGCATCTGTCACACGGCTAGAGACAAAGATGGTAATCATAGAGTAGAGAGCGTATTTCCAACCAAAGGTCACACCTGCTATCAGCATGATAGTCCCATTTACCAAGAAAGAAATACTACCGACGTTCTTACCCGTTTTCTTGCGAATGGTCAGGCTGACGATATCCGTCCCACCACTGGAGATATTGTTGCGAAGAGCAAAACCAATCCCCAAGCCCATGACAACACCCCCAAAAAGGGCATTGATAATGGGATCCTCCGTCAAAGTCACCACAGGGACAAACTGGATAAAGAAGGAACTCATGGATACCGTGATAAAGGTAAAAACGGTGAACTTATGCCCAATCTGATACCAAGCCAAGACCATCAAAGGAAAATTAATGGCGTAGAAGGTTAGCGAAATCGGGATATGAAAACCAAACCAGTGATTACTCAAGGCAGAGATAATCTGTGCCAGACCTGTCGCACCACTCGAATACACATGCCCTGGTTGGAAAAAGAAATTGACCGCCACTGCTGATAGGAAACCATAGACCAGAGAGGCTGATATCTTCTCATCATATTTTTCCCGAGAGATACTTTGTAAAACTCGTAAGATTTTTATCTGATAAGCAAAGCGGCGCAGATAATAGCGCCACCGCTTAATTCGTTTTGCTTGTTTCATCTTCTTCTACTTGTAAGCTAAGTTCCTCTAGTTGTTTGAGAGCTACTGTTGAAGGAGCTTGTGTCATTGGGTCAGTTGCCTTGTTGTTCTTAGGAAAGGCAATGACTTCACGGATATTGTCTTCTCCTGCTAAAAGCATGACAAATCGGTCAAGCCCGATAGCCAAACCACCGTGTGGTGGGAAACCATAGTCCATGGCTTCAAGAAGGAATCCAAACTGGTCATTTGCTTCTTCTACTGAGAAGCCAAGAGCCTTGAACATGCGTTCTTGAAGATCTTTTTGGTTGATACGAAGGCTACCACCACCAAGCTCATAACCGTTCAAGACTATATCGTAAGCAATGGCACGAACCTTAGCCAAATCACCTTCTAATTCGTGAGCAGTCTCTTCTTGTGGAAGGGTGAATGGATGGTGGGCACTCATGTAACGGCCTTCTTCTTCAGACCATTCAAACATTGGCCAATCAACCACCCAAAGGAAGTTGTATTTATCGTTATCAATCAAGCCAAGCTCTTTGGCAATACGTCCACGAAGGGCACCGAGTGTTGCATTGGCCACTTCAAGCGTATCCGCCACAAAGAGAACGAGGTCCTTATCTTCAAGAGCAAGCGCTGTTGTCAATTCTTCTTGGATACTAGTCAAGAACTTGGCAACTGGTCCGTTTAATTCTCCATCAACAACCTTGACCCAAGCAAGACCTTTGGCACCGTACTGCTTGGCTACTTCTGTCATCTTGTCGATGTCTTTGCGTGAATAGTTGTCCGCAGCTCCTTTGACTACAATTGCTTTTACAGCAGGTGCTTCTGAAAAGACTTTAAAGTCTACACCTTTGACCACTTCTGTCAAGTCCTGAAGCAACATGTCAAAACGGGTATCTGGCTTGTCAGAACCGTAAAGAGCCATAGCGTCATCGTATTTCATACGAGGGAATGGCAGAGCTACTTCGATACCTTTGGTTTCTTTCATCACGCGCGCAATCAAACCTTCTGTGATATCTTGGATTTCTTGCTCAGTAAGGAAAGACGTTTCCAAGTCGACCTGGGTAAACTCAGGCTGGCGGTCTCCACGCAAGTCTTCATCACGGAAACATTTAACGATTTGGTAATAACGGTCAAAACCAGCATTCATCAAGAGTTGTTTCGTGATTTGTGGACTTTGAGGAAGAGCGTAAAAATGCCCTTTATTAACACGAGATGGCACCAAGTAATCACGCGCCCCTTCAGGAGTTGACTTAGAAAGGAATGGTGTCTCCACGTCGATAAACTCCAACTCATCCAAGTAATTTCGGATAGAGTGGGTCACCTTAGCACGAAGTTTGAGATTTTCCAACATTTCTGGACGACGAAGGTCAAGGTAACGGTAACGCAAACGTGTATCGTCATTAGCCTCAATACCATCCTTAATCTCAAATGGTGTTGTCTTAGCTGTATTAAGCACTGTCAGAGCTGTTACGTTTAGCTCAACTGCACCAGTTGGTAACTTATCATTAGCTTGCTCACGCGCAGCGACCTGACCAGTCACCTCGATAACAAATTCGCTACGAAGGCTTTCAGCTGTTGCCATAACCTCTGCAGATACTTTTTCAGGGTTGATAACCAACTGCATGATTCCTTCACGGTCACGAAGGTCGATAAAGATCAAACCACCAAGGTCACGACGACGGCCAACCCATCCTTTCAAGGTCATTTCTTGTCCGATGTGTTCCTCACGAACACGACCAGCATACATACTACGTTTCATTGTTTCTCTCCTCTTTTATTCTGTTACTATTTTACCATAAAAGCGCAGGCTCTTCATGAAAATCAGCAGAAAAGTTTACCTGTCTTTAAAAATCAAATGAAGGCTCTAAAAATTAGCGCCCATACAAAAATCCGATGAAGTTCATCGGACTCTTTTATTTTGAATTTTTGCCTGCTTTACGCTTTTCAGCGATTTCGGCTGCCTTTCTCGGCAAGACGATTTCCGTTGTGTAAGCTGTCCCAAAACGCCAGATACCGGCAATAGGGGCAAAGACCACTGCTAGATGGCTGTAGAAGAAATCACCCTTAAAGGCATAAGCTAGCGCCCCAATGATGAAAAATAGAACGACTGCTTGAATCACTGCTAATAAAATTACTCGTTTCATGTGACCTCCTGACTCTATTATAGCATGAGAATCATCAAAAAGCTGACTAAATTATTCAAAGCGTGGAGAGAAATGCTGTAAGCGAGCCCCTTTCTACTAATATAAGCCAAGCCCAAGCTAAAACCAAGACTAGCATAAACTAAAAACTGTTGCAAAGTTCCTGGAGAATGAATCAAGGCAAACAGAACACTGGATACCAGAAGAAAAATCAGAGTTTGTTTACTATTGTCCTGCCTAGGAAAGAGGTAGCGTGCTAACATCCCTCTAAAGATAAATTCTTCCGTCAAAGAAGAAAAAATAACGACCGCAAAGAAGGAGAAAAGTGGTTGAGACAAGGTCAAGTCTATCGCTATTTGCTGATTTACTGAAGGATCATTTGGCAAGAAAAACTGGACAACCAGAGATAAGAACCAAACCAAGGCAGGAAGCCAAATAAATCGGTTGAAGCCACTCTTCTCAATATGGACAGAACCTTTCTGATACCATTTGTAAATGCCGTACACATAAACTCCAGCCAAGGCCACATAGAGCAAGGTCACAGCATAGGGTGAAGCGCCTAAGGCAAGCGACGTAGTCGCGAGCACCTGAATGAAGCCATAGATAAACACAAAGGATAGAAGGGCTAGAAGAAACCAACTAAAATTTTTAAGTAATTTCATATAAATCTCCTATCTTACTTTATAGCTGTTTTTCAATACAAAGAGGTTCGCTATTCCTAACACAAGTACCCAGGCAAGTAACATACCGATATTAGAAAAAGATATTTCCCCACCTTTTTTATTTAAAAGATTTACAATAGGACCGACGAACGAGTAATCCAACACTTTCTGAACCGTATCATTTTGAAGAGCAATTATAGGTAAAAAAGTTACGATTAACATAGGAAAGATACTATAAACTTGCGCTTTAGATTGAGTATCTGACACCGCACCAATTAGAAGGTTGAGAAAAATAACACTAATCGTTGCTAGAATCAAATAGATAGCATAGGCAAATAAGTAACCTGATAGATCTACTTTAAGATAGATTGGGAGTAAAATCATTCCAAGCAACATAATCAACAAAGGGAGAACGAGCATACTGAAAGTATATTCTGTTGCTGTCACACCACTTAGGAGGAGTGATTTAAGATTGCGCTTTTCCTTATCTTCTGCCATCATAATCGATACCATATAACCACTTCCCATGCTCAAGACCATCGTCAAACTCATAGAAAGGAGAGACGTACTCAATTCTCCATTCTTATTCATGAATGCATTATATAGAACAGTCAATCCAAAAGGCGTCAATAGAGTCGCCAATAAAGTTGAATTACTAATAATAACTTGTAATCTTAACCATAGTAGGGCATTTAATTTTCTAAACATCTAACTTTTCTCCTGTCAATCTGATAAAGATTTCTTCTAAAGTTGGCTCACAAGAGTGAACCACCATCAAATCTGTCGTGTCTAAATGTGGCAATTCTTCAAATGGAACGATCTGTTCTCGTCCATCTTTATAAACCACACGTACTTTCTTATCCACATGGTACTTCTGGATAATATCTTGTGGACTTCCATACTCTATTAAATTCCCCTTATTCAAAAGAGATAAGCGATCACAAAGCAGAGTTGCTTCATTCATATCATGCGTGGTCAGAAAGATAGTTGTCCCCGCCTGCTTTAATTCTTGGAGTAGGGTATGAATCATCTTGGATGTTGTAGGGTCTAAGCCACTGGTTGGCTCATCTAGAAAGAGAATCTTAGGTGCATTCAGAAGAGCACGAGCCAAGAACATTCGTTGTTTCATTCCTGTAGATAACTTTTCTGCGATAATGTCTTTAGCATCTGCCAATCCAACCTGTTGAAGCACCTGATTTACTCTATCTGACTTGAGACCATATAACTTAGCATAGATGAGCAGATTTTTGTAAAGACTCATCTTTTCATAAAAACCACTGCCATCACTAACAATACCGATTTGTTCCAAATCGTTTGAGGTTAAATCTTGAGAATTCTTGCCTAACAAAACTGTTTCACCTTGATCTGCAGGCAACTGACCTGTCAAGACGTTGATCATGGTTGTTTTACCTGAGCCAGAAGGGCCAAGAAAACCAAAGATTTCACCTTCCTTAATCTCAAAAGAAATCTGATGAAGAGCTTTCTTGCTCCCAAAACTTTTACTTACATTTTCAACACGAATCATAGAAACTCCTTTATTTGAAATAACGTTTTACCATAGGTAACTGCATCACATTGATATAAATATGGATTGCTCCTACAAGCAAGAAGGCTAGTAACTGAATCTCTCCTGTCAGTAAGGAAAAGAGAGCAATCAGAAAGTACAAAGCTGGCAAGACATAGTTATTTAATTGGAATAAAATCCGAAAACTCTGTTCCAAATTAGCCTTGCGCTCCCCTTCATCATAAGAATCGAAATGGTCCAAGATATCCTTTGGTGTAGAGAAAAATACTAAATCAAACTGACGAACAATCGCAATGGTCTTAAAAAGATATTTTTGAGCATTTAAAACTAACACTAATCCCAAAAAGGAAAGGGATAAGGTTATATGGCTTATATCGAGTACAATTACTTCACTTCCTGAAATGAAGAGAGCCAATAAAATCGCTACGCTTGCACTATTAAAAGCAATAGTTCCAAACTCGAGATTCCGATACATCTGCACATAATAGGTTTCATTCAGATCATCATCCATTTCCTCTTGATACAAGGAGTGAAATTTTCTGCTTTTCTTTAAGAAATTGAATGTCAAAAAAATGCTAATGAAACCTAACACTAAACAAATAGCTGATATCCATGGTATCAAGACTTTTACATCTAACATAATTTCGTGGGATTCGGTAGCAGCCTTAAACATCCCTACAAAACCGCCCAAGAAACCTCCCAAGACAACAGACATTAAAAACAACAATCCACGTTTATTTTTCTTTTTCATATTCATTCTCTTTCTAAACTAAACCAATCCAACTAACCACTGACCAAAGGCTTTCCCTGATGCATAAATTGCTGTCAAACCCTCTGTTCCAAGTGATACTAAAATCAAACAAACAGCAAACAAGAGAATGGCTTGATTTCTTGCTTTTTTCGCCCCTTCTCCTAAAGGGTCTCTCCCAAGCCAACCTGCTAGATAAGCATATAGGATGACTGTTAAAATCCCAAACTCTGTTGACCAAAGAAACAGCAAAATGGCTACCAAACGGATGACGTTAGTCTTGATATTAAAATAATTTCCTAAACCTGCACAGACACCTGCAAGTTCTTTTTGTTCTGTATCGACTTGAAATCCTGCTAAAAACTCTTTCATTTTCATTCTCCTTATTCACTTGCTTGATTTTTTGATTTCTTTTCAATCCATTCAACGACTGGGATAAGAGCAAAGTAGGCCCAGATAAATTGGTCGCTGTAATAGAGATCAAACCATCCTAGATTTGTTCCAATTAGTAGACACATGCTGACTAATAGAGCTATGGCTACTACATAATAGATCACTTTATACTTTTTCATCATTTTTCTCCTTTTTCTCTAACCGATTGAAAATGGATAAGAGGACTAAATTAATCCAAAACAAATACTTACTTTCAACAAAATAGAACCAGCCCAGTAATGTTCCAACCATAGCGAAAGCATTCACAATGAGGACAAGAACGCTCATATAATAAAACACTTTATACTTGTTCATCACTCATCCTCCTCCAAGCGAAATACCGATTCGACTGTTTCGTTGAAAATGTGAGATATTTTGAGGGCAATGATAATGGACGGGGTGTACTCATCCCGTTCTAGTAGGCTAACGGTCTGTCTGGAAACCCCTGCCAGCTTGGCTAGGTCGGTTTGATTGAGACTATCGCGAGCCCGAAGCTCTTTTAGACGATTTTTTAGTTGCATATTACACACCTACTCTCCTTCAAATTCAACGGTTTGGATATCCTCAATGCGTTGTAGTTTGAATTTTTCTTTTCCTTTTTTATCAACACTACGTAGTTTGACCCATTCCTCGTCAACATCCACAACTTCCCAGTTATCTGGCCCAATATACACTCCCGTTATAATTGGTTTCTTTCCAATCATTTCTTGCAATAATCTCGACATTTCTGCGTTTCCTTTCTCTTTTCGCTCAAGCTTTTTGATTTTCTTCTCTAGTTTCTTGATTTTTTCAGAATGATTAGAATAAAAGAAAATCATAAATAGTATAAATACTACTACCCACATCATAGCTCCTTTCTGCTTTCTATTTCTTAACTTGAATTTATTGTAACACATCTTTTTCTTTTTGACAAGCATATTTGTCAAAAAGTTTATGATTTTTGTCATTTTGCAAAAGAAAAAGGTCAGGAGTAGGTTCCTGACCAGTTTTTCTACTACTAAAAGCCTAGTTTTTCAAAGATTTCTGAGAAGTTTTGGCTGATTGTCTCAAGTGACACTTGCACTTCGTCTCGTGTTTGATTGTTCTTGACCGTCACTTGTCCGCTTTCGACTTCACTCTCTCCTAGGGTGATAAGGGTCTTAGCAGCAAAGACATCGGCTGACTTGAACTGAGCTTTGAGTTTACGGTTGAGGTAATCACGCTCTGCTTTGAAACCTTGTTGGCGAAGAGCCTGTACCAATTCTAAAGCCTTAACATTTGCTCCTTCTCCCAAGACTGCGATATAAACATCTAGGGCGTTTTCGATAGGGAGGGCCACACCTTGCTTTTCAAGAATGAGAAGCAGGCGCTCTACACCAAGTCCAAAACCAAAGCCAGCAGTTTCAGGGCCTCCAAAGTAGGAAACCAAACCATCGTAACGACCACCCGCGCAGACTGTCAGGTCATTGCCCTCAATCTCAGTGATAAACTCGAAAATGGTGTGGTTGTAATAGTCCAGACCACGCACCATATTGGTATCGATGATATAGTCTACTCCAAGATTTTCCAACATCTGACGCACAGCATCAAAATGAGCTTGACTTTCTTCATCAAGGAAATCCAAGATAGACGGCGCATTTTCTACTGCCACCTTGTCTTCTTTTTCCTTAGAGTCCAAGACACGGAGAGGATTTTCCTCCAAGCGACGTTGACTATCCTTGGACAAGGTCTCCTTGAGCGGTGTCAAATAGTCAATCAAGGCTTGACGATAGGCTGCACGACTCTCAGGATTTCCAAGAGTGTTGAGGTGCAATTTGACACCTTGGATACCGATTTCTTTCAAGAAATGGGCTGCCATCGCGATTGTTTCCACATCAGTGGCTGGATTGCTAGAGCCAAAACACTCAACACCAATCTGGTGGAACTGACGCAAACGCCCTGCCTGTGGACGCTCATAGCGGAACATAGGGCCCATGTAGTAAAACTTACTTGGCTTTTGCACTTCTGGGGCGAAGAGTTTATTTTCCACATAAGAACGGACAACTGGCGCCGTTCCTTCTGGACGGAGGGTAATATGACGGTCACCCTTGTCATAGAAATCGTACATTTCCTTGGTCACGATATCGGTTGTGTCTCCGACAGAGCGACTGATAACCTCGTAGTGCTCAAAAATAGGCGTGCGCACTTCTGCATAGTTATAGCGCTTGAAAATTTCACGGGCAAAGCCCTCAACGTACTGCCACTTGGCAGATTCAGCAGGTAAAATATCCTGCGTTCCTTTTGGTTTTTGTAATTTCATAGGGTGTCCTCTTTAAACTTAATAGTCTTATTTTACCACAAATAGAGGGATTAAAACAGTATGAATAAAATTAGGATTTATACTCAATGAAAATCAAAGAGCAAACTAGGAAACTAGCCGCAGGTTGCTCAAAACACCGTTTTGAGGTTGTGGATAGAACTGACGAAGTCAGTAACATATCTACGGCAAGGCGACGTTGACGTGGTTTGAAGAGATTTTCGAAGAGTATTAGAAA
>ERZ1023464.139-NODE-139-length-11308-cov-26.715720_pt1 | contig 11308 bp, 9 predicted proteins | sample MGYA00380529_ERZ1023464 | MGnify/ENA primary metagenome ERZ1023464 (study PRJEB33173, sample SAMEA4830324) | metagenome | study: EMG produced TPA metagenomics assembly of the PRJEB25223 data set... | reverse complement strand
TTATTGACTATTTTGTACCCCATTATTGACTATTTTGTACCCCATTATTGACTATAAAATTAAAAATTGATAGAATATAGCATAATTAGAAACGCAGTAAAAGGTAAACAAGATGGTATCAAATAGAAAATCTAGTAAAATCTACGAAGAACTAGCTTCTCGTCAAAATTATTTAGTCGTCCAGGCGAATGACTTAGCTAAAGCGTTTGGTAATTTAAAAGCTTTTGAACACAAGGTTTTAGACTTTTGTTTTTCATCTGTAACGAAGGAGAGTAAAGTTGGTGATGTCTTTACAGTTCATAGCCTTGACATTATGAAGCACTTCGGATTAACCAAAAATGGTCAGAATTATAGACGAATTGCAGAAGCTTTTTCAAGACTTAATGAGAATACAGCTCTATATATCCCTGAAACATTGCCTGACGGTAGACGATCAATAATCATGACTCAACTTTTCAGCAGAATAAGATTTATTGAAGATGGGCTTGTAGAGTTTAAATTCTCCGAAGATGCAGGACCTTTAGTTTTTGAGTTGAAAAGAAACTACTATTCTTTCCATTTGGATGAGTTAGGGAATGTAAAATCTAAGTATTCTTTGATCTTGATGAAACTTTGGGAAGCTTATCGTTTAGGGAATCGAGAGTATACGACCATTAAAGGGAGTTTAGAGGAATGGCAGGATTGGTTCTTAGGTGAAGAGAAGTCATGGCCGGCAGGTTTATTTAAGAGAAATGCTCTCCTAGTCGCATGCGAAGAATTAGAAATTAAATTCAATGCTGATATAGAGCTAACAACTGTAAAAAAAGGACGAAAAGTTATCGGGTATGAGATGGTAATTAGGGATAGACGGAAGCCAACTACTGCAGATATAATTGCAGTGGCAGAGAAAACTTCACATCAGACAGATATCTACGATTTTTTGTAAAAGTAGCTAATTTTTGAACCTATATTAAGAGTTGGGGCTTGCGTATGCAGCCCTTTTTCTTTGAGAAAGATAGAGATTAAAAAAGAGTTTATTAACTCATTGGTGCTACTAGCTTTATAGCAATATTACACTGAGGTGGTTAATTATTTTCTAGGTTGAGAAACATCTTAGGCAAAAAATGTTGTTGTAACTCCTTGATATTGCTTGGTTTACAAGGAAATAGGAATGAGGTGGTTAATCGTTTTTTAGGTCGAGAAACATAGTGGTTCAAAAGAAGAACCGAAAACCCACGTCCCTGTAGGTGTAGAGTTGATTTTAAAATAGAGTGACTTTATAAGGGTGCCACCTCTACTTTCACTATGTTTTAGAATATGACTAAAATTTGAACTATAAATTGAACGTGCTGTAGCTGCTAAAAATGAGTTGGATTTTGAGGAAAGTCCGATTTCGGCTATGATAGCCTGAATTGACTGTTCATCAGATAACAATCATGATAAACTATAGATAGAAACAGGTTATCATTCAGAAGAATCGAAGGTAAACTCTGCTTTTTTTAAGGTTCACTCTTATTTTTTTTAGGTAAACTCCTAGAAAAACAAGGTAAATTATGAAAAAACTAATATATACTATGAAAATTAATGAACTTTAAGACAAAAAACCTTATTTTTGCTATAAATTCGCTATAAAATAAAGGGGAAAATAGCTATCACCCAGAAAAAATCGGAGTTTAAAATAAAAATTGACTTATAACCTTATAAAAAACAGAGTGAAAGAGAAATATAATTTATGAACAACAAGAAAAAACAAAGAAAAAGTAAAGAAAAAACAGAGCATATCCCAAAAGATGCGGTAGCTTATTATTTACCAACCCCTAATAGTGAAAGGATATATTTTACAAGAGATACAATCTTACTTATGTATCATTTAATTCGCTTAAAGTATTTTTCAAGAGAAATGGTCCTGGATCAGTACTTCATTCTCACAGGTAAAGAATTAAATAACAGAACACTCTATTCGTTCATAGGGAATAGAAATATGCCACTGAGTCATTTTGAAGATAACTACAGAATCGGCAAGACTAAATTTATGTATGTTACTAAAGGATTTGCTGAATGGTTGTTAGATATCATGCATGAGATCCCAGGCCTTATTGAATTGACAAAGGTAACAGAATTTAAAGGTTCGCATTATAGCCTCAAGATAAACAAAATGTCTGGCGGAAAAGATGGCATCAGAAAAATACATCTACATGATTATCATACAAGAAGGTTAGCGCTGAAAATCGGAAGACGAATAGTTGAACAGTGCACAGATTTATCACCTAGGGAATTAAACATCACTTACTTTTTTCCGTTTAACCGAAAACTTATTTCACTTGTGCCAGATGCAGTGATCTTTGTTCGAGGTCAGAGGTATTTTATTGAGTATGACAGAAACACAGAGCCTCACTTCAAGCTATTTGGTAAGATATTGGGATATTTTGAAGAGAAGTATTATCGAGGAGATACAATCTTCTTTGTCTTTGATAATATTTCAGAGCCAAAAGATAATCGTTTACATGTGCGCGTTATGAATTTCATTAACAATTTGTATACCATACCTTTCGGAGATAGTGGCCTATTTTATTACGATAAAACACAAGAGAGTAACGTGACCTTATTTGCACTCCCAGAGGTCAATGCTCTATCTCAAATCACAGAGGCTATAATGCACGATATAGTGATTGAGGATAGCCAAGAAAACAAAAGGCTGTTACACAAATGTAGGACTGAGTATGTCTTACCTTATGATGTAGTATCGGCTGAATTAGTGGAAGATCCTGATAGTCCATTCTCTTTAATCTTGACCTACATAGATGATTATTTTGACAAGGTAAAAATGCCCCTTGTAAAATTGGACTATGGTGACGTTAGCAATTATGATTATTTTGAGATACTCTACGAGAGATACAAAGACGAGTACGCTATGATTGGGGTAGTATTCTCTTCTGAAATCACGAAACAATACTACACAATTCCTCACAGTGAATTTCTTATGTCACTCTATATCAGATGATAAAAGTGAAAAAGAGAGTACTATTTAAGTATCTCTTTTTTATTTATTGAAAAATTGAATTAAAAATACCAAAAGATGGGTTACTTGGGTTAAAAGTAGCAGAAAAGTAGGTTTTTCGAGTTAAAGGTAGCAATATCACTAGCGAAACATGTAAAGTTCGGAATATATGAGAAAGCAGATCGTTAAATTCTTTGTTTTTTTGAAAATACATGAGAAAAAAGTGCGCAATACATGAGGCTTTAAAAAAAAGCTAAAAACCTTGCTATATAAGGGTTTTCGTGGTTTTCTAAATAAATTATGAGTTGTGATACATGAGAAAAAAGTGCGTGAATTTGAGTACATATTACTTTTCTCTTTGAGTCAGATCTAAAAAATCCTTGTTTTTCTCAAGTAGAATGCACGAATGAGTCTGTTTTAAAATGGCTGCGGATAAAGCTTTTCCAAAAACACTCTCTACCCAACTTATTATTCCTGATATTTTTGGAGCAGTTAGTGGTCTTCTTTTGAAGTCGAGAAATAGAGAATCACTAGTATTAGTAGTTACCGATTTCTCTCTCTCTTTAACGTACGGTGAGATATAGTGGATAAATTCACTAAAAATAGGTTTCTTAATCCGTTCACCTTTAGGAGATGTAACTGTTAGCGTCTGTTTGTGTAAGTCAATATCTCTATAACTAGTTTGCGCTAATTGTTCAATATCAACTCCAGTTCCGGCAATTAGAGCGATGATTGCTAAATCTCTGTCTTTATTTTTCAGCAATTTAGATGAACCTGCTGCTTCATCAAGGAAGAAGTCATAGGGACTCGTAGGTTTCTCATTCTTATCAATTTCATCAAAAAAGTATAGCATATGTGGCAAATCATAATGAACTACTCGTACTGTGTTCCCTGCTCCTCTTTTTGATGTAAAAAGAGAAAGTATGCCATACTCATTGATCCATTCGTTCATAACATTGCGGTAGAAGTGTGGGGCTTTTCTATCACCTGAGAATGATACAACAGTGTAGTAGTTCCAAAATGAGTTTAAGATACTAATAAATCGTTTTTTCCCGTCTGGTTTTAGCTCTAAAGAGTTGACATAATCTACAACAACATCTAGAGGCGTTTGCTCTAAATCATCCATGGTTAATTCATTAGTAGCCTTTTTAAGATGGTTACTCGCGTAGAAATCAAGGAATTTTTTCAAGCTATTTAACTTACGGTAGTTGTATAAGTCTTTTGTATTTGTAGTAAAAAAATAATCTACATAAAATCGAACTGCAGGAGACCAAAAAATCTCTAATTCGTCATATTTTTTCTCTAATTTTGTCATGATTTCACCTTGTAATTTTATCTATTACTAGAGTAACAGAAAATCATGGGCAAATCAAAGTATGATAGGGAAAACTTAATTCGAGCCATCGAGAAGCCGAGTTTCTAGTTTAATAGGCTACAAATTTTACAGATAAAAAAGCATCTCGTTTACACGAAATGCTCTTTTCTAGTTGTTGATTACAATTAGCTTATTTTTTTGCATAGAACACTTGCAAGCGCCCTGTATTTTTGACATAGTTCCCGACACCATTGTATTTTTCTTGGGCTTCCTTATTTATCATTTGAAAAGTATTCAATTCATCCAAGCTAATTTCTCTGATATTTTTAAGTTTCAGCCAGTGATAATCTTGATCGTCTGCAAACAGGCTTGGAGCATAAACAGCAGCATCCAAAGGAGCTGATTTTTTATTAAAAAATTGGTAAAGTATCAAATCAGCAATATAAGTAAATTCTTTACTCACAAGCAATATTTTACTTACTTTTGTAAGTTTTTTAGGATCCATTCTGTTACTTGTGCTGAAGTATACAGAACCGACCTCGTTAGCTTTCTCTAAGTGAGCTTCCAGAACCTCTTTTGCTGAGCAAATATCAATCCCCACTACAGGGAGAGCGATGCTATACGTAACTGTCATAACTTAGAACTCCGGTAAAGTAATATTTTTTTCAAGCATACTAGTCACACACTTGTTATATACTAGTATATACTAAATTAGCAAAAAATCAAGTGATTTTAAAAAATTTTTTAGTTATTTTATTATTTAATCCAAAAATTCAACATTTCAGGGATTAAAAAATACTAAAACTGTTTAAGGTATAATCTAAATATGAAAAAGACAATCTGGCATATGCAACGACAGTGTGGTCGATTAGCAGAAATAAAAAATGAATTGTTCTATCTACAGGCTAGTATAGATTGTTTAAATCGTATTTTAAATGATCAGAATCCATATCCAGGAATTAATAGCGACGAAGTTTTTTAGAAAATATAAAAATTGCTGATGCCCCTTAAAATACTGGCACCTAATGCTCTTATAAATAAGGAAATAAGTAAATAAAATAAGAAATGTTGATTTATGGGTTGAAAAATGTTTAAACTTAGTTTATACTGGTAAGTGTACATGTTGGCACGTGTGTAAAAAAAAAAGACTAAAAGCGGAGTAATTTCGCAAGGAGAAATGCATATGATTAGCGTAGAAGTACCTAAAATAGTGGAGACACGAACAGTCCAAAAATGGGGAAACGGTCTAGGAATTCTGCTACCTAAATCAATGATAGATTCCTTTGGACTTGTCAAAGGAGATACCCTTAATTTTGCGGTAGAGGAACAAAAAGTCACTATAAAAAGTAATAAAGAAAAATTAATCATTCCAGAATTTAAATTGGAAGATTTGCTAAGTGGTTTTGAAGATTATCAAAATCATTTTGAATGGGAAGATACCCAACTAGTTGGGGAAGAAATGTAAGAGGCGCAAGTTTTTGCGTCTCTTTTAATTTCTATTTGACAAATGTTTAAACATAGTTTATACTAGTAAGTGCCTAAGTAGGACCTCTCCAATATCTACGAAAGCAACTAATATTTAATTACTTAAGAAAGTGAGAATTATATGAAAATTTTATTTAAAGAAGGTGAACTCGGAGAACTATCTCAGGGGGACTTGGTTTGGTTGGATCCAAATCCTGTTGAAGGACATGAACAAGGTAATTATCGCCCCCATCTTGTTCTATCACACAAAGCAACGAATCGTTCTAATGTAGTAACAGTGTTACCCATAACTAGCACTGAACGTAAATTGCCCTTTCGATATAAGATTGAACTTTCTGCTAGTAGCAGTTGGGTCGTTGTTGATCAACCTAAAACTTTAGATTTACGGAAACGTGAATATGAGTTTGATGATGAAGAATTCATATCAAACGCAGAACTCGGAGAAATCCTTGGGATGTTTAAAGCACTCTTCTTTTAAATTATTAAAAACCAAACCTAGTATTTCTAGGTTTCAGATTGAAGACAAACGTCATTTTTGGCATTTGTCTTTTTCTCTTTAGCCTCACTTTCTTTTGCGGGCTTTAAGGACTTTTTTCCTGTCTAAATCAATCTCAACTGCCAATTGTTCACTCATAAATTTAGCTTGTTGGTCTACCATTTCCTTACGATACTTGTGACTATTAGCTGCCGCTTTGATATGGGTACCATCCACAAATATTTCAGAAGGATCAATTAAGCCAGCATACAAAGCTTGGTTGAGAACTTGGGAAAAAATCTCAGAAATGAGTTCTCTATCTTGAAAACGACGGCTGTAGTTCTTTCCATAGGTAGTAAAATGATTGGGATGATCACGCTAGTATTGGTGAAGCCAAATTTACAACAGCATTGATAGACTACAAGTTTGAAAGTACAATCACAACCATCAGTGGTTGAAATTCCAGAATTTGAGGGAGGAGTAAATGGCGAAGCGACAGCACACGAAGTTCCAGCTATGTCACAAGACAAGACCTATCAGGCACCAGCAGCACCTGCAACATGTCAGTAAGCTCTTCCTGAAACTGGAAGTGAAGATGCTACAACTCTTGCAAGTGTAGGACTTATAGGTATGTTTCTTGGCATGTTTGCCATGGGCAAGAAAAAAGAATATTAGTGAAATAGATAAAACTTAAAGGTTTTATAGAAAATAATTGAAAGGGTCGTAACCAGAACGTGTTACGGCCTTTTTTTGCTCTTTGTAACCTGTAGTATGTAAATCTCATGTAGATATTATGAACCCCAATTTTATAACTTTTTAAGTCTCCTTACTCCCACCATTTAAACAGAGGAGGTTCAATACCTAACTTTCCGAAAAAGATTAATTTTTCGGAAAGTTGTTACTCAGAATTCACGTAAGTCGTTGCAGCTCTAGGCGTTTGGTTGATAATTGCCTCGCACGAAAATCTGAAAAATGCTCAGAATTCTCATGTCAGCACCCAAAATGCGTATTTTTTGTATGAAAAAACGCATTTTGGAGTCCGTTATACAAAAAATAGACCTAAATTAGGTCTATTTTTTTATCTCTTCATACATCTCAAATAGTCTTGCTACTGTTTCACTTTCTGTTAACCAAGTTTTCTTCCCGTCTACAATCTTTGTCATCCCATAAGCTTCCATAACCGCTCGATCATTTTTTTGGTGTGCTGTTCTCAGATCAGAAGGCATGATATTGTCATCGTACAAAGCAGCAAGACTGCTTGTAGGATGCTTAGCTCTTACATTTAGTATTTCTTTGGCAGTTAATTCTATTTTTTGTTTAACTTGTTCACTAATATTTAACCAAGGGAAAGTATTGTAAACAATAGTATTTGAATATCTATATCTACTTTCTAATTTACCTGCAACGGTGCGCATCCATGCCATATGAACATTAGAGGTAACAACACCAAATTCATACAGACTTGCATTAGGTATGATTTGAGTTGCATCTGTCGCGATTACCTCTGGTTGAATATATCCGATTGGAACATATCGTCTCTTCTCTGATGATACCCTTGGAACAATTAGATATGGTGTTTTAGGTTGAGCGATTTGCTTAAACTCTGTTGGTCTATCAGCAAACTTTCTTGTTGATTCAGCCTTGCTTGCTAATCTGAACTCTCTAACTTTACGTACTCGTTCATAGACCATAGGACTATTTTTCAGCTCCTCAGGTGTTATATCAACTAACCATAGGCAATAACGTTCAATATTATTTATATATTCTTGAGCACCTAGAACTTTACGAACATATTTTAATGACTGAGGTTCTTTTCGTACAAATTCTTCTCTTTCTTCTGGAGTTAAAAAGAAGAAACCACCATCAGTTGGCTTGCTTCCAAAATACATTGGGGATACATTCCCGAGTGGTTTTTTTAGTGACTCAACAAAAATAGTTTTTCCTGGCAATAAATAAGGCGAAATATTATCAACCAATTCAAATGTTTCTGAACTAGTGAAGAGTTTTTTGTTACTATTTTTTGTATTAGAACTAAAGCCAACTACGATACACTGAACAGTAGCTTTTTCTTTTGCTTCACTATTCCATTGAAATGTCTGATAAGCAAAATCAATCGAAATATTAAATCTATCATAGATGGGTTTCCAAACACCTGCAACTTGCTCCCCTTGGCAAATTGAGTTGGTGGATACAAACGCAACTTTAGCAGCTGTTCCGAAAATTAATTCAGAAGCTTTGAAATACCAACCCGCAACATAATCAATCTTTCCAGCCAATGAATACTCTTTGCCGTTCTCATCAACATATATTGCTCGCATATCCTTTTTTTGCTCTGCATTTTGAATCGAGTGCCCCACGAAAGGCGGATTCCCAATTATATAGTGTAGTTTATCTTTAGGTACAATGGTTTCCCAATCAGTTCTTAAAGCATTTCCTTCAACAATATTTGTATAGGATTTTAGAGGCAAAAAATCAATATTCGCAAACACTATGTCTTTGGTTTCTTCCAACATTTGACTTTCTGCAATCCAGAGGGCCGTTTTAGCAACAGAAACCGCAAAGTCATTAATCTCGATACCATAGAATTGATTTAGTCTTACTTTTACAAGGTCCTGACCTAAGTCTAATGCGACTGTATCCCCCATGTAAAGCTTAATAGCTTCATTCTCTAAGCGCCTGAGGGATATATAAGTTTCTGTTAGAAAGTTTCCTGAACCACAAGCTGGGTCAAAGAATGTCAGACTAGATAATTTTGACTGGAATTGTTTAGCTCTTTGTTCAACTGTTTTAAATTGCTTGAATTGACGAATCTCATTCAATTCATCTCTTAGTTCATCTAGAAAGAGTGGATCAATAACTTTATGGATATTTTCAATAGAGGTATAGTGCATACCCCCACTTCGACGTGTTTCTGGGTTTAGTGTTGACTCAAATACTGCTCCAAAAATCGTAGGACTAATTTCTGACCAGTCAAAGCTAGATGAAGCATGTTCCAAAATCAATTCACGAAGCTCGTCTGTAAATTTAGGAATTTCCAAATTATTCTCAGCAAACATCCCCCCGTTAACATATGGGAAGGCCAGTAATTCATCATCTAAGTAAGGACTACGGTCCTTAATCGGCGTATTTAAAATCTTGAAAAGGTCTTTTAAACCACTACGAAAATCACGACTACCAAAACGTACCAGGTAGTCATGAAACATCATCTTATGCCCAAATATTCCAGCGTCCTCTGCATACAAGCAAAAAACTAAGCGAACAACAAGCTGATTAATCGCATGAAGACTATCTGGACTATCTGGATTAATGTACTGTTTAAGAAGTCCCTCGTAAATTTCTCCAACGATTTCTCCAGCCTCTATAGAAACCTTCATTTCACGTTCTAGATGTTCATTTGTCTTATCTATCAAAAACTCTAAACGATAAGCCTCTTTGTCCAAATCTTCTAATCGCACAATCTTAGGCTCGCTGTTTGGTTGTTCCATATCATATATACGGAATTCTTGGAAATTTGAAACTACAATCCATCTAGGATACCTTGAAAATCCAATTTCTGTAGCATATCTCTTTGCTTGCTGGAACGGAGTCAGTTTAGAACCATCAGATTGTACAATCGCTTTTGATAAATCTTTAGTTCGACTTTTTTGTTCAATCAAAACTCTAGTTTTTTCGATATATCCATCAATAAAACTGGTTTTATCCATCTTGACTGTATCTTCAAATTTTATGTATTCCGTCGCTTTTTCGATTCCATAGACAGATTGGAGTAAATCAATCCAAAAAGATTGACTATCCTGGCGCTCGTTCCCACGATTTTCCCAACGTTTAATAAACGCCTGGGCATTTTTCTTTTGTTCTTTTAAATTTATCAAAACTAAATCCTCACTCATATATAACTAATTAGTTATCTTTTTGAAAACAAACGTTGCCACCAGCTCTGTTTTGTTTCTAAAAGTAATGTTTCATTTTTGATAGTCAGTGCTCCAATAAGTTGGAGTTGGTTGTTGTTAGTTTCCAAGATATCTGCAATTTGCCCATCTTTTTCATCAATCTGAGAAATATAAAAACGTCGTTCATTATCAAAATCAGCGCGAAGTTGCTTAATTTGCTCCTGCAACACACTTTCTACACGATTGCTAGCATCATCTACACTGCTAGATTCTGTACAGCTGTTTTCTACAATGCAACGATTAAGTATGTATTGCGTGATTGTCTTGTTTTCATTTTTAGCCAGTTCTACAAGCTTCTCTTTCTGTTCCTTAGAAACTCGGATACTTATTTGGACACTCATTCCTTCTCCTCTACTACGCTCATGTGCTATACGATAAAAAACGCCTTGTATAGAACAATTGTAGCACATTCTACACAATTCTACACATGTAATATGTATTAAAATCATGAAATTTTTTTATGAAGAGGGGATTTCACACCTTCTTTGATAGTTCCTGCAGCTTGATTTAATTTTTCTTCTGTTGTCATAATGTAGAATCATTTTTTATCTTGATTTATTTTCTTGCAGACATCAGTGAGTGCTAAATAAAAAATAGACACTTATTTAAGGTCATATAAGCCCGTATTTGCCCCCTAGATCGTCAAAGGTGGAAATATCCGACTTTTTAGTTAAAGGCCCCTTAACGGTCAAAATAAGAGCTCTGAGGGTGTCTTAAAGTTAAGCTATCGTGAAAACCGTAAAAAATCCCGTTTTTGTCATGATACGATCATAGATGTAGAGGGCCTTTCTGCAAATCTATCAAAAAGGAGGATATAAAAATGGAGAATATCTTTAATATTCTAATTGCTATTGAAGTTGAGATTTTGGTTCATTATATTTGCAAGTGGTTAGACAATAAATGGTGAAATGAGGAATAGATTTTTTTATTTTTAAAAAATAAAATATAGATTTTTCTTCTTAAGAAGATACTTTCTAACTTACTTTATATTACTTTATATTACTTTGTCGACCTTAGAAACTCAGTAATACCAAGGAGTTGCAGATAAATAATTGACTATTTTGTACCCCATTATTGACTATTTTGTACCCCATTATTGACTATTT
>ERZ1023464.135-NODE-135-length-11462-cov-5.207504_pt1 | contig 11462 bp, 15 predicted proteins | sample MGYA00380529_ERZ1023464 | MGnify/ENA primary metagenome ERZ1023464 (study PRJEB33173, sample SAMEA4830324) | metagenome | study: EMG produced TPA metagenomics assembly of the PRJEB25223 data set... | reverse complement strand
CATCTCTAGTATAACAAAAAAGCCATCAAGTTGATGACTTTTTCAGTGGGCTCCAACACAAGTAAGTATTTTTGAAGAGACAACAGGCCAAAGTCAACTATTGCAGGTTGTCACTACTACTATTATTCACGGTCAACCATTGGACATCTACGGCAGTGAACAGGAACCGCTATTTTTAGCTAGGGCGATTGCTGAGATGATTGACTAAAGCAAAACATCACAAGGCTATTATGATGTGCAATCAATGCTAAGAAAAGTAGATGAAGATGAAAAAGTAAAAGGGACGCCTTTGGACGGTACTACGGAAACTTTCCGTAGTGGTCAACAAGTTTGGTTTTTAACTGAGCATGGACTCTATGAGGTGCTTATGAGGTCAACCAAACCAAAAGCTAAAGAGTTTAAAAAAGTAATCAAGCACATTCTGAAAGAAATCCGACTAAACGGCTACTACATGGCTGGGGAATTGGTGGAAGAACCACAGACCACTATAAAAGCCCCTAACACGTTGGTAGAGGCAGAGCGGTATTATATCGATACACTAGCCAAAGCCATTGCAGAGGCTCAAAATATGGACGAGAAGAGCCGTCTGACAAGCAAGCTAACCAGATTCATGCAGGAGGTAGAACCACAATGGAACTAGTCTATATGGACGGCAAGAAAGAGCCGTATACTACGAGTGAGATCATCGCTGAATGTGCTGGGGTCACTCATCACACAATACAAGAACTTTTAAGGAAGCATAAAGCTGATTTTGAAAGCTACGGAATTATCGCATTTGAAATGCGTAAATTAGATGGGCGAGGGAGACCAATGAAAATATATCGCCTAAATGAGCAACAAGCGACCTTGCTGATCACTTATCTAAAGAATACTGCGCCAGTTCGTAAATTCAAAATGAACCTAGTCAAAGCATTCTTTGAAATGCGTGAGGAGCTTTCTAAGTTTCGTATGCAGAGGGCGCTAGAAAAGCCAAAAAGAAAAACACTGCATGACAGTATAGAGACATGGGAAGAAAAACCCAAACACGCGCATAGCACCATGAACAACCTGCTACTAAAAGCAGTAACTGACATGAACGCTAAGCAGTTAGTAAAAAGCCGTGGGGGCTATAGTGGCATCGATAGCTTGACCAGTGACGAGCTGGAGCAATACCAGGCATTTGAGGACATGGTAATAGCCATGATCGGCTTGAATATGAGTTATCAGGAAATCAAAGCTATGGCATTCAGAAATAAAAAAACACGCCAAAGAAGCGCGTGATTGCAACAAAAAAAGGCTTACCGAGACCAATCAGCAAAGCCTTTAACACTAACACTAAAACGAATTTAACAAAAAGCAGGCAAGCTATTATCAAAGAGGTTTTAGTAAAGATTTATACCTAGATTATAGCATATTTAGGGCAATTTGACCATACGGAGAGCGCCAACTCTTTAAACTGGTACTTTCTCACGCTTTCAATTTGGCGACTCTGAGCGTGAGGATATCCTGGATAGTAAAAGACAAAGAAGGTAAAGCAAAATGGATGAATTTTTTAAAGAATTTGAAAAAGAATTAGGCAGCGTAGAGGAAAAGCTAGATATTTTATCAGAGTGGCATTTATCCAAGAAACACCACGGAGCAACAGATATAGCCGAAGATTGTCGAACTACAATCAGTCAGCTATGGATTCAATTTTATAAACTATCGGAAACTTATAAACAACAGGAAACTGACCATGAAACGTTTTTAAATGAAAATGTTACTAACTTGTTGGGCGAACTTAGAAAGCATGACGAGTTTCTGGCCAATGTATCAAATGATTTAGGGAAAGAACGCCCCCACTGGTTATTATTTAATTATTTGAATAGAGCGATTAGGAGTTTTACTGATCCAGAAAAATTAGTGACAGATAATACTGGTAATATTTGGGATTATCTACGTAGCCTAATTATCAAGGATTTGAAAGAAAGAGGGTTATTAAAATGAATGAACTAGATATAAGCAACACCCAAGCAGTTTTTGTTACCGTGGTACTGATCGGCTTACTGCTTTATTTAAACCGCCGAGACCGCAAAAAAAGCGCCCAAATTGAGCGAGAAAACCAACAGACGATAGAAACACCTAGCGAGGATTTAAACCCTGATTATGGGCGATATATCCAGCTTGCAGGGGTAAGAGTTTACGGAGGGATGAAATGAGTTACACAGTGAAGATATACCTTGATAGTGAAAAAATACCAGATGAACCTTATTTTACTAAAGAGATTTTTCTAGCTACGTGTATGGACAATGCAACAAAGTTAGCTGTAACTATGGGCTTGTTGACAAAACAAACGTTGGATTTAGAGACTAAGACAGCTATTTTGAAAACCCTTGATACAATCATAGAAACTCAAAAAGATATTTTGCGAGGGGTAGCGAGCGGACAAATAACCTTTTTGAATAAAAGCAAAGGAGAGGAGGAACTGAATGAGTCTATCAGAGAATGACAAAAGAGTATTAAGACTAATCAAGGTAGGGGCTGAGAACTCCATAACAGGGGCAGAAATCAGCCTGACAACCAAGCTAACAGAAAGAACAGTACGTGACATCATTAAGCGCCTAGTAGTCAAGCATAACATCCCAATTGTGGGGGTTAGATATGGCGTTTTTAGTGGGTACTTTATCCCAGCGAATAAAGGCGAGCTACTAGATGGTGCTAAGGCTTTTTATAACCAAGTACAGGAGGAGAGCAACGCCTAGCAGTGTTGATGAACAGCGACCTAGAAAGCTACAAAGAAACCTTGAAGGAGGTGGGCGGATATGTTTAGCCTAAGCCGAGAAAGCGAGCAAGACCTAGCGCATGGCATTCTGGAGGTAGTGGAAAGATACCTGGAAGCGCGTGATACAGTCAAACCACGACTGACAGGTTTAATCTCAGCCCAGGAAGTCATGGACGAGTTAGATATAAAATATATGACACTCCAAAAGTGGGAAAAAGCAGGGCTAAGACGATATCAACCACCACTAGAAGATACTAGAAAAATCTATTACAAAGTTACTGATATCTTGAAGTTTATGGGGGTGGAGAATGGCAAAAACTAAAATATATTTTTGGCTAAAAATTGATAAGAAATTTTTTGATAATATTTTTATCAAGAGACTAAAAACGGTACCTGGTGGGTACACTATGACGGTGATTTATATTAGGCTCATGCTAGAGAGCTTAGAAAGTGACTGTATTTTATACTATGAGGGTTACTTTGACAATCTCAAGGAAGAGTTAGCCCTAAAATTAGATGTATCGGAAGATGATATAGATATGACCATGGCATACTTTACTAAGTGTGGTCTAATACAAATTGATGAAGATAAAAACGCAGAACTATCACAGGCAAAAGCCTTGGTTGAGAGTGAAACAAACTGGGCAAACTATAAACGTGAACAACGAAAAAAAGGAAAATTGGAAGAAGTCCAACCATCTTTGACAATTTCCAACTCGTGTCCAACAGAGATAGAGAAAGAGATAGAGAAAGAGTTAGAAGAAGAGATAGAGAAAAAAACTTCTTCTGCTCCTGCTGCTGAAATATCTAACTATTACCAAAAGCGTATAGGGGTTATGGATGGGCAACAATATCAAATACTGACTGACTATCTCACTCTTGACGGTATGGAGCTAGAGGTTATCAAGATTGCCATAGACAAGGCTGCAGATAACGGCAAGCGATCTTTTAGCTATATCAATTCAATACTCAAGAACTGGCGACAGAATGGTATTAGGACCATGGTACAAGTCGAAGATGAACAGAGACTGTTTCAGCAAAAGAAACAAGGTCAGTCTGACGATGATATTCAAGATTCGTTTATCTACTGACGGAGAGGAGAAACAATGGAATTACTGAATACAGACCAGCTCAATGAAAAAATAAAGGTCACTGAGGAGCTTTGCCCAACCCATCAGATTAACCTAGTACAATTCAAAAAGCCAGATGGTTATACATCACCCTACTGCATGGAATGTACTAGGGAGAACATCAAACAGACGGAGCTAGAGGGCATAGAAAAAACCCTAGGTCATGATCTGGACTCTTCAACCTATGATGTGCTAGCGCGTGAAAGTACGGTGTCAAATGAGCTGAGAGAGGCCTCTTTTAGCACTTTCAAAGCCGAGACAAAAGAGGAACACGAGGCCAAGGAGTTTGCTATCAAACAAGCTAAGGAGTACCTAAACGGTATGACAGGGAACACGCTAATTATGGGCAATCCAGGTACTGGCAAAAGTCATTTATGCTATTCTATGGCCAAAGCCATTAACGAGGGCTATAAGTCTAGGAATGAGCCTAAGAGTGTGCTTTTTGTCAGTATTACTGAGATTATCACGCGCATTCAGTCAGGTTGGCAGTATAGACAGAGTGATTTTACAGAGTATGACGCCTTGAAGTTGCTGACTGAGGTTGACTATCTCTTTATTGATGATTTAGGAACAGAAAGCGTTATGAACAGCCAAAAAAATGAAGCTAATAATTGGGTACAGGCCTTTCTTTTCAAGATTTTTGATAAGCGAGACACAACTATCATCAACACCAATCACAACGGAAAAGAGCTGGCCAGAATCTATAATGATAAGCTAGTCAGTCGCATTGGAAAACGATCAGAGGGGAACGTATTTATTATTACAGACATTAAAGATAAGAGGATGAAGCGCAATTTTTAGCCGAAGAAAAAGGAGAAAAACAACATGAAAGCCAAACTATTTGAATATACTAGACGATGGGTAAAAGAAGACTTTGAGAAAGAGGTTAACGACTTCATGGCAACTGTTGAAGTGCTGGACGTTAAAATTTCTGGTACACCATCTAGTGAATCCTTTAATTCGGTGGCTATCGTATTGGTATTATACAGATAACAAAATGGGGTAGATAGTACCGACCCCCTTGCAATGGTGTAACTACTAGTGACACCCTTAAAAACAGAAAGAGGAAAAACAACATGACATTAAAAACATTTTCAGATAAATCAAAAACATTTACTTTCACTTACGAATTTAAAGACCTAGATACTGCTATGGTAGCAGGTCACGCGCTACTGGGATATATGACTGGAACTTATGAAGTACCATCTATTTCAATAACTCACAAGGATAAGGGAACGCTTGTCGCCGAGTATGTGGAGGATAGCAAACTAAACAAGACCTTCAAGCGTATTTGTGACAGTTTCAAAGACTATTACAACCAACCAGTGGACGATGAAGCATTTGAAGAACGTTATAAACGGGAGCGCGTGCTTCAACTCAAAGAGTCAGAGGATTTTGAGAGTTTGCTCAATAAGGTTACAGACTACGAGCTAGAACTATTAGACTATGCTGATCGCTTGCTTTCTGATAAGCCTATCCCTATGGACTCTATGACTGCTTTTGGTACGTTGGAAATGTTGGGTAATGAAAGCATTAACCTACTCCAAAAGTTGGACGTAGAGGGCGAATATAAAGGCTTTGCTGATTATGTGGCAGAGGCAGAAAGCTAGAACTATCAAGAGAGGCACCAGCCTCTTTTTGTGGTTTTATTACTAACCCAATCGATTTGGGTTTTTCTATATAAAGGTATTTTGAATAAATGGAAATTATAGAATCAATAACCATAGAAACGTTTATAAAGCCAATGAAAGACAAGAACATTAGTCATGGTATAGCTGAGTTGGACGGTAGAAAATTAGAAATAGACTTAGAGAACCTGTATATCATTTTTGAACATGATCGTTTTGATTTAGCAAGAATACCAGGAACCAAGGGAGGTAATCGATATTTCTTTATCTGTCCTATTTGTGGTAATCGTTGCAGAAAGCTTTATAAGAGACTTTTGTTTTATGGTTGTGGATCATGCCAGAAAATACACAAGCAAACATTGAACCGAAGCAAGACAGATTGCCAATACTATTGGGAGAGAGCACTGAGAGAAGCTAGAAAGGTGGAACCAAATTGGAATCCTAGACGTGGTGGATATATGTTTGATAGTTTCCCAGAAAGACCAAAGTATATGAAACGTGACAAGTATTATAAGCATTATCAAAAGTTTGTTTACTATACTAGAAAGGGAGATAGATTTTGGCTGAATGGATTGAGTAATCTGAAGTAGTATTCTGGAGAATTTACAAACAAAGCTAAATAAAGATTAATCTAAAAGGAATAAGATACACATTGTTTGTCTTTACAATTAGAAAACTTCAATTACAATATACTAAACAGGCATGAAGGTTAGACAGGAGGCAGAGATACCCCCACAATTTTTGAACGGGGCTAGTTATTGTTCGGATATAGGAACGCGCCCCCCTTCTGTGCAAAAAATTCCCTTTTTGAAATGTTTTTGAAGTTGGTAGAATGTAGTATTACTAAGTATTTAGCTTGATTTTTTGACCGATAAAGCTACTCCAATTTTATAACACAGTGGGGGGTGTCTCCCTCCCCACGCGCTTCTATGAACTTCACCCGTCATTGTACATTTTTTCTCACGGGAAAGCATCGAACCTAGAGCGAAGCTAGAGAAAGTGGCCATATCCTCCTATCATTTATCAAGCAGATAAGGATGACAATAAGCCTTCTTAATTGCTTACAAAACGATAGGTAGTTAAGACGAATTTAAAAGCTCCTTATTTTCGTTTTTCTCCTTGTCAAACGATAAGGAAATAAGAACTAAAATAACTCCCCTTATTTTCCTACCAAATGACAGGGAGATAAGAGCAATTTAAAAGTCTGTTATTTTGGATTTGTTGCTTACCAAATGACAAGCAGATAAGCCAATAAATAACTTGCCTTAATTGCTTTCAAACATGAACAAGTATGAACATATTCCGCCAGCCGTTGAAAATACAAAAAAACAAGGCCTACCACCTCAGAATGGTTAGGGTTTAATTAGGTTTTGATTAGGTTTTACATTTTAAAATAGCAAGGCACAAGACCTTATTTTAGAGATAAAACACTAAGATTTCCTAAGATACAGATACTTTTAGAGACAAAGAACGTTAAGGGGGATATAATCGAACTCCTAGAAAACGTAAAAAAGCCAGCACAGGGCTGACTCTTTGGAAATTATGAAACACTATTATTATACCAAAGGAGTATCAACTTGACCATTAAAGAAATAGAGGAACAACTAAAAAGAGTAAAGAAAGAGAATGACCTTATCCAGCGACTGCAACTAAAGTACCAGAGTTTAGAAAACGGGCTATTATCTGGATCCAATCAATTCACTACAAGAGTAAAAACTAGCAAAAGCAATACAACCGAGGATAAGATATTGGAAACCTTGGAACTTAAAGATGAGATAGTGGAGCAAATGCAAGCTATTATGGATGAACGATTTGAAGTTTTGAACATGATCAATCAGTTAGATGATGTAGTTGAAAATTTGGTTTTGGTAATGTTATATGTGAACAACCTACCTATGGCTAAGGTTTGTAAGGAGTTAAATTTTAGCAAAGTACAAATTTACAGAATTAAGAAAAAAGCCATTGAGAACTTGGCCAAGGTGAAAAATGCCAATCGATAAAGAAGAGACAACAAAGCAGGCCTACAGATTTTTAAAAAGCTACCACTCACTGGTTAAATTGAGCCTATACGGTCAAGACGGAGCATTTGAATCCAAAGAGCTGGAATTGGTGCGCGTGATTGAGGATTACAGGGACAGCCTGGACGATGTAAGGCGTGAGATATTCGCCAATCTCTTTACAAGACGAGCAGGAGAGAGATTAAAGCTATGGCAGTTATATGAGACACTAGAGATTGATAAAGCTGAATATGAACGCCTCAAGGCTGAGATACTGCTAGACTTTGCTAAAAGTTATCGTGGTGGTGTTTTGTTAAGAAATATTGAGATTTAAGCGAGAGAACATGGACAATTATGGACATATATCGCCAGTCGGAGAAAAGCTAAAAAATGCTCTCTGGGTCTGAAAAGTTCCTACATATTCCACCAGAAAGGAGAGTTAGAAGTGTATAAGTAGGCGCAGGCTTCATATTCGCCCCCTCTTTTGCTTTGTTTCGTACTGGACAACTAAAACACCATGGATAAACTACAAGCCCTTAGAAACAAATCTGGGTGCTTTTGTGAGGTCATAATCTTATAAAACACGCGCTTCATGTTATAATATACCTATCAGCAACCAGCAATAAAAAAAGCACGTTTGACCGTGCTAGTTTCTTGCCTGCTGAACTCGTCAAATCTTAGCCCTTTTGTGGGGCTTTTTTGCTCCCCTTTTTGCGTACTTTGGGGGAGCAAGTAGTAAAAAGTAATATTAGTGATTTTTATTAAAAAGCGCGTGATATAAGGGTTAGGAAGCCCTAAGGAAACATAAAATAAGAAGTTTTTTATTATACTATAAATTCAGCCTTTTGGGTAATAGAATCTCACTTTTTTTGGTATAATGGTAAGCAATAATGGACTAGAAAGAACAAAGATGCAAGATAAAATTGTCATTCATGGGGCGCGTGCCCATAATTTAAAAAATATTGATGTGGAGATTCCACGAGACAAGTTGGTTGTCGTGACCGGCTTGTCAGGTTCAGGGAAATCCAGTCTGGCCTTTGATACCCTCTATGCGGAGGGACAACGTCGCTATGTGGAGAGTTTGTCAGCCTACGCTCGTCAATTCTTGGGGAATATGGAGAAGCCTGATGTAGATGCTATTGATGGTCTCAGCCCAGCTATTTCCATCGACCAGAAAACGACTAGTAAAAATCCTCGCTCGACGGTGGGAACAACGACTGAAATCAATGACTATCTGCGTCTCCTCTATGCGCGTGTGGGGACGCCTTACTGTATCAACGGTCATGGAGCTATCAAGGCCTCTTCTGTGGAGCAAATCGTGGATAAGGTTTTGGAGTTACCTGAACGCCAGCGCCTGCAAATCTTGGCCCCTGTCATCCGCAAGAAAAAAGGACAGCACAAGAGCGTTATTGAAAAGATTCAGAAAGATGGGTATGTTCGTGTCCGTGTGGATGGGGAAGTCTATGATGTGACCGAAGTGCCAGACTTGTCTAAGAGCAAGCAACACAATATCGATGTCGTGGTTGACCGTATTGTTATCAAGGAGGGCATTCGTAGTCGTCTCTTTGATTCCATTGAGGCTGCCCTTCGTATCGCAGAAGGTTATGTCATTATCGATACTATGGACGACTCTGAGTTGCTCTTCTCTGAGCATTATGCCTGTCCAGTTTGTGGCTTTACTGTTCCAGAGTTAGAGCCACGTCTCTTCTCCTTCAATGCTCCTTTTGGTTCTTGTAGTGAGTGTGATGGCTTGGGCATCAAGCTGGAGGTGGATACTGATTTGGTGGTGCCAGATGCCAGCAAAACCTTACGTGAGGGGGCGCTAGCTCCGTGGAATCCTATCTCATCCAACTACTATCCAAATATGCTGGAGCAGGCTATGACAGCTTTTGGAGTGGATATGGATAAGCCTTTTGAGGACTTGTCAGAAGAGGATAAGAACTTGATTCTCTACGGCTCAGATGGCAAGGAATTCCATTTCCATTATGAAAATGAATTTGGTGGTGTGCGCGATATCGATATTCCTTTTGAGGGAGTTGTCAATAATATCAAACGTCGCTACCATGAAACTAATAGTGACTACACTCGCACCCAGATGCGCCTCTACATGAATGAGCTGACCTGCGGAACCTGTCACGGTTATCGTCTCAATGACCAGGCCTTGTCTGTCCGTGTGGGCGGCGAGCAAGGGCCACATATCGGAGAAATTTCAGACCTGTCTATCGCAGACCACTTGGACTTGGTGAGTCAGTTAACCTTGTCTGAAAATGAAGCCATCATCGCCCGTCCCATTCTCAAGGAAATCAAGGACCGCTTGACCTTCCTGAATAACGTGGGTCTCAACTATCTGACCCTATCTCGTTCAGCAGGAACCCTTTCAGGTGGGGAAAGTCAGCGCATTCGCTTGGCGACCCAGATTGGTTCCAACTTATCAGGTGTCCTTTATATCCTGGATGAGCCGTCAATCGGTCTCCACCAGAGGGACAATGACCGCCTGATTGCCAGTCTGAAAAAGATGCGTGATTTGGGCAATACTCTCATCGTGGTGGAACACGACGAAGATACTATGCGTGAGGCGGATTACCTGATTGACGTTGGTCCCGGTGCCGGTGTTTTTGGTGGGGAGATTGTTGCTGCAGGTACGCCCAAACAGGTTGCTCGCAACAGCCAGTCTATCACAGGTCAGTACTTGTCAGGCAAACGTGCCATTCCAGTGCCAGAAGAGCGTCGTGTGGGAAATGGTCGCTTTATCGAAGTGATAGGAGCGCGTGAGAATAACTTGCAAAATGTTACTGCTCGCTTCCCACTAGGAAAATTTATCGCAGTGACAGGTGTATCAGGTTCAGGGAAATCTACCTTAATCAACAGCATCCTCAAAAAAGCCATTGCCCAGAAGCTCAACCGTAATTCAGACAAACCTGGTAAGTTTAAAACTATTACAGGAATTGAGCACGTAGACCGCTTGATTGACATTGACCAGAGCCCTATAGGACGGACGCCGAGGTCCAATCCAGCTACCTATACAGGAGTTTTTGACGATATACGTGATCTTTTTGCCCAGACAAATGAGGCCAAGATTCGAGGCTACAAGAAGGGTCGTTTCAGTTTCAACGTTAAGGGTGGTCGTTGTGAAGCCTGCTCAGGTGATGGGATTATCAAGATTGAGATGCACTTCTTGCCAGATGTTTATGTGGCTTGTGAAGTTTGCCACGGGACCCGCTATAACAGTGAAACCCTAGAAGTTCACTACAAGGAAAAAAATATTTCACAGGTCTTGGACATGACTGTTAACGATGCGGTGGAATTTTTCCAACATATTCCGAAGATTCAGCGTAAACTTCAGACTATCAAGGATGTGGGACTGGGCTATGTGACGCTAGGGCAACCAGCTACCACCCTTTCTGGGGGAGAAGCACAGCGTATGAAGCTGGCTAGTGAACTCCACAAACGATCGACAGGAAAATCTTTCTACATTCTGGATGAGCCGACGACAGGTCTTCATACCGAGGATATCGCTCGCTTGCTCAAGGTTTTAGCTCGCTTTGTAGACGATGGCAATACAGTCCTTGTTATCGAGCACAATCTAGATGTTATTAAGACGGCAGACCATATTATTGACTTGGGACCTGAGGGCGGTGTCGGTGGTGGAACCATCATCGCAACAGGAACTCCAGAAGAAGTAGCTGCTAATGAAGCCAGCTACACAGGACAGTATTTGAAAGGAAAGTTACATCATGAATAAACGCGTACAAGCATTTCTAGCTAAAATGCAAGAAAAAGAACTAGATGGGATCATCATCAATAACCTTAAAAACGTCTATTATTTGACGGGTTTTTGGGGCTCAAACGGAACAGTCTTCATCAGCCGTGACCGACAGGTCTTGGTGACAGACTCTCGCTATATCATTGCAGCTAAGCAAGAAACCAGTGGTTTTGAGATTGTGGCTGACCGTGATGAATTGGCTGT
>ERZ1023464.134-NODE-134-length-11499-cov-5.768438_pt1 | contig 11499 bp, 7 predicted proteins | sample MGYA00380529_ERZ1023464 | MGnify/ENA primary metagenome ERZ1023464 (study PRJEB33173, sample SAMEA4830324) | metagenome | study: EMG produced TPA metagenomics assembly of the PRJEB25223 data set... | reverse complement strand
TATTGTCTTTATTTCTCTACTTTTGACCTTTTTTGCAATGAATTCGCATAAAGAACAAATGGAGAAAGAGATTGCTTTGAAGCAGAAGAAATTTGAACAGAAACATTTACAGAATTATACAGATGAAATTGTCGGTCTGTATAATGAAATTCGTGGTTTTCGACATGACTATGCTGGGATGCTTGTCAGTATGCAGATGGCAATTGACAGTGGTAATTTACAGGAAATTGACAGAGTTTACAATGAAGTTTTGGTCAAAGCAAATCATAAATTGCGTTCAGATAAGTACACTTACTTTGATTTGAACAACATAGAAGATTCAGCTTTACGAAGTTTGGTTGCTCAGTCTATTGTCTATGCTCGAAATAATGGTGTAGAGTTTACACTGGAAGTAAAAGATACGATTACCAAGCTCCCAATTGAACTATTGGATTTGGTTCGTATCATGAGCGTTTTATTGAACAATGCTGTCGAAGGATCGGCTGATAGCTATAAAAAGCAGATGGAAGTAGCAGTTATTAAGATGGAAACTGAAACAGTAATTGTGATTCAGAATTCATGTAAAATGACGATGACTCCTTCAGGAGATCTATTTGCTTTAGGATTCTCCACTAAGGGAAGAAATCGAGGAGTCGGATTAAATAATGTGAAAGAACTGCTAGATAAGTACAACAATATTATTTTAGAAACAGAGATGGAAGGCAGTACATTTAGACAAATCATTAGATTTAAGAGGGAATTTGAATGAAAGTTTTAATTTTAGAAGATGTTATTGAACATCAAGTGAGACTAGAGAGAATATTGGATGAAATTTCGAAAGAATCGAATATTCCAATATCATACAAGACGACAGGAAAAGTCCGTGAATTTGAAGAATATATTGAAAACGATGAAGTAAATCAGCTTTATTTCCTAGATATCGATATTCATGGGATTGAAAAAAAGGGATTTGAAGTGGCTCAACTCATTCGTCATTACAATCCTTACGCTATTATCGTCTTTATCACCAGTCGATCAGAGTTTGCGACTTTGACCTATAAATACCAGGTATCAGCTCTAGATTTTGTTGATAAGGATATCAATGATGAGATGTTCAAGAAGAGAATTGAGCAAAATATTTTCTACACGAAGAGTATGTTACTTGAAAATGAAGATGTTGTAGATTATTTTGATTACAATTACAAGGGGAATGATTTAAAAATTCCTTACCATGATATTTTGTATATTGAAACGACAGGGGTCTCTCATAAATTACGCATTATTGGTAAGAATTTTGCAAAAGAGTTCTATGGAACAATGACAGATATTCAGGAAAAGGACAAACATACTCAGCGATTTTATTCTCCTCATAAGTCATTTTTGGTAAATATAGGCAATATCAGAGAAATTGACCGAAAGAATCTAGAAGTTGTTTTCTATGAAGATCATCGTTGTCCTATTTCAAGATTAAAAATTAGAAAATTAAAAGATATTCTAGAGAAAAAATCTCAAAAGTGATTGACAATTAGTAAGAAATTGATATAATGGTTATATCTGCTACAGATAGAAGGTCCGTTGGTCAAGGGGTTAAGACACCGCCTTTTCACGGCGGTAACACGGGTTCGAATCCCGTACGGACTATTTTATCCGCCATAGCTCAGTTGGTAGTAGCGCATGACTGTTAATCATGATGTCGTAGGTTCGAGTCCTACTGGCGGAGTATAGATAAAAGGGAACACAGCTGTGTTCCTCTTTTTGTATCAATTTGTATCACCAAGCATCTTCATAAGGAAGTTTGTTATTTCTTGAGGACTTTCTTTTTTTCCGTGTGCAATCCAAGTTTGACAGACACCAAAAAGTGCATGAGTTAGATAGATGCTACTATATTCTAATTCAGTGGTATTGAGATTTAGTTGCATAAATTGCTTTTGTAAATCTGTACTGAGCATGATATGAAGTTTATTTCGTAAGAAATTTTGAATTTCTTTAGTCCCGTTTTCAGAAAGCAGAGCAGCCAGAAGTGGTTCTGATTCTAGATATTCAAATACTTCTAAAATAGCATCTCTTTTGTGATGAGCATGTTTTTGAAAAATATATTCAAATGTATGAAATAGCTTGCTTTGATAGTGCTCAATCATATCATACTTATCCTTATAGTGAGTATAGAAGCTGGAACGACTAATTCCGGCTTTTTCTGCTAACTTGACAGTAGAAATTTGATCAAATGGCTGTTCCATTAGTAATTGTACCATAGCATTTTCAATAGTTCTCTTTGTTTTTAAGCGTTTGTTACTTTCTTGCATATTTCCTCCTTGTAAACAAATTAGACTATATGTCTAAAAATGGATTTTTTATCTTGTAATTTAGATTTTTTATTGTATAATCTATTATATCAAAATTTTAGACAATATGTGTAAAAAAGGAGAAACTATGTTTAAAGAATGGAAAGCAATTTTTAAAAAACCAACCTTTATTATTGTCATGATAGGGATTTCTCTTATTCCAGCTCTGTACAATATCATATTTTTGTCATCAATGTGGGATCCATATGGGCAATTGTCTGACTTACCTGTGGCAGTTGTCAATAATGATAAAGAGGCCTCTTATAATGGTAATAGCATGTCTATAGGAAAAGACATGGTGTCCAATTTAAAAGAAAATAAAACCTTGGATTTTCATTTTGTAGATGAAGAAGAAGGTAAGAAGGGTTTAGAAAATGGCGATTACTATATGGTAGTAACTTTACCAAGTGATTTATCTGAAAAAGCAGTTTCTATTTTAACGGCTCATCCAGAGCAAATGCAAATCGATTATCAGACTTCAAGTGGTCATAGTTTTATTGCCAGCAAGATGAGTGATTCTGCTATGACACAATTAAAGCAGAGTGTTTCTACCAATGTAACCGAGACCTATACTAAAGCTTTATTCAATAAAATGGTCGATTTAAAGGATGGTATGAGTCAAGCAGCTTCAGGTAGTGAAAAATTAACTGATGGAGCGAATCAATTAGTGACAGGAAGTCAAACATTGACTACTAACCTACACTCTTTAGCAGATTCAAGTTTAACATTTTCAAATGGAACGGAGCAGTTTACTAAAGGATTATCCTCTTATGTTTCTGGTGTTGAACAACTTTATCTTGGCTTAGGGAATTTTAATAGTGGTTTAGTTACATATACTGGTGCAGTGAGTCAATTAGATAGTGGGTTAGGTCAATTAGCTTCTAAAAGTCCTGAATTAGTAGGAGGAATCAATCAATTATATACTGGTGTAGAAGCCTATACTGGCGGTGTTTCTCAGCTCAATACTGGTCTTAATCAACTTTCATCTGGTGTTAGTGCCTATACAAATGGAGTGGGAAATCTTGCAACAGGTGCTAGTCAGTTATCTAATCAATCAGCTACCCTTCGAATGGGGGTGGAGCAATTAAGTGAAGGGATTCAACAACTTTCTAGCAAGTTAGATGCTTCGTCTGGGAAAAAAGATCAAATTAATCAATTATCTTCTGGTCTGAATCAGTTAAATCAAGTTATTCAAAATATTGATGTTGAAGATACAAAACAATTAGATTCTGTTTTATCAAGTATAGTATCTCTTTCTAATCAAATGTTAGCAAGTGTTCAGTCTGAAAAAGCAACTACATTAGCCAATATTCAATCGACAGCAGTTTACCAATCATTGACAAGTGAGCAACAAGCTGAGATAAGCGCTTCTGTATCTCAAAATTCGACTGATAGTATTCAATCAGCTCAGTCAATTATAGCTTTAGTACAAGGTTTACAGGGAAGTTTAGAAAACTTACAAAATCAATCTTCAAATCTTTCGACTTTAAAAAATCAAGCTAATAAAGTATTACCGCTTGCTTCTACTTCTTTGACAGGATTGTCAAGTGGATTAACAGAGATACAAGGAGCTGTTACTAGTAAATTAGTTCCTGACAGTCAGTCGATTGCATTAGGTGTAAACGCATATACTGCAGGTGTTGATAAAATTTCTCAAGACGCAAGTCAACTAAGTGAAAAAAATGCCACCTTGACAGGTAGTTTGGATCAACTAGTTTCAGGCTCAACTACCTTGACACAAAAATCTTCTAACTTGACAGCAGGAGTTAGTCAATTAGTTGAAAAAACTCCAAAATTAGTGTCTGGTATTGAAAAATTATCAACTGGCTCCAATCAATTGAATCAAAAGAGTCAAGAACTAATAGCAGGAGTTGATAAATTGCAGTCAGGATCTGGTCAATTAGCAGACAAATCCAGTCAGTTACTTTCAGGTGCTTCTCAATTAGAGAATGGAGCTAATAAATTGGCAGATGGATCTGGGAAACTTGCAGAAGGTGGAACAAAGTTAACTTCTGGATTGGAAGGATTACAGACAGGAGTTGTTTCTTTAGGACAAGGATTAGGTAATGCTAGCGATCAACTCAAGTCAGCATCAACAGAATCTAAAAATGCAGAGATTTTGTCAAATCCTCTCAGTCTCTCCAAAACTGACAATGACCAAGTTCCTGTAAATGGAATTGCAATGGCTCCTTATATGATATCAGTTGCTCTTTTTGTTGCAGCAATATCAACAAATATGATCTTTGCGAAGTTGCCTTCAGGACGTCATCCAGAGAGCCGTTGGGCTTGGTTGAAATCTCGAGCTGAAATAAATGGTATTATAGCTGTTTTAGCAGGAATTTTGGTATATGGAGGAGTTCATCTTATTGGTTTAATTGCAAATCATGAGATGAGAACATTTATTCTCATTATCCTAACAAGTTTAGTATTCATGTCCATGGTGACCGCTTTAACAACATGGAATAACCGTATAGGAGCTTTCTTTTCTCTTATTTTGCTTTTATTACAGTTAGCATCAAGTGCCGGTACTTATCCACTTGCTTTGACAAATGATTTCTTTAGAGCTATTAATCCCTGGTTACCAATGAGTTATTCAGTTTCGGGATTACGACAAACAATCTCTATGACAGGGAATATTCATCATCAAGTCGTTTTCCTTGCCGTGATACTAGCTCTATTTATTGGTTTAGGTATGCTAGCCTATCAACCTAAGAAAATGGAAGAAGATTAAAAAAATCGACCGATTAATTGGTCGATTTTTTATGCCTTAGATGACTTTCGTCTGTGATTATAGGTTCCAAATAGTAAGAGAGAAGTAAAGGAACAAATTGCTCCAGTAATAAAACCATTGGGAATAAAGGAAAGTGTAATAGTTCTTTTCCCTTTAGGAATATCAACTTTCATAAAACCAGTTTGAGCTTGTTTAATTTCTATTTTTTTACCATCTTGGTAGGCAGACCAACCTTTGTCATAAGGAATGGTGAAGAAAATAGATGTATCTTGTTGAACATCATATGTAGCAAAAACCTTGTTTTTAGAAGTTGATACTGTTACAGGCTGTTCTTTAATTTTTTGAATTGCCTCGGTGAAAGTTTTGGTATCTAAACGATAGAAGGTAGGAGATTCAAATGATACTTGTGAATTTCCAGGGAAACTAACATTGATATTGAAAGTTTTTTTCTCTTTTGTATAGCCTAGATTAAAGAAGGAGAAGACATTATCAGTTGTAAAAGTTTTCTTTTCCCCATTGACAAGGATGTCAATTTTCTTTTGTTTATCATTAGAAAAGTGAAGGTTTGTGAAAGAAAGATAAACTTGGCTGTTTTCGGGAACCTCAATTTGATACTGGATTGCTGCATCCTCATTTGAAGAACTTGTAACACTAATCAAATCATTAGTATTCTCTGTTTTTTCATAGGGTATTGGAGAAAAATAATCAAAAGTGACGTCAGCAAGTTGATTTAAAAACGAGGCCTGATTATCTAGAGTGTGTTCAGTGAACTTGACATCATTGTAAATAGATTGACTAGCAAAGGCAATCGGAAGAGAGTATTGATTTTCATATAGGGTAAGATTATCTTTTTGATATATATCTTTAAAACCATACTTATCAATAGGACTGTCTGAGATATTATACTGGATGCCAAATAAACTATCAGCCAAAATACTATTATTTGCATAACGGAGATTGAGATTAGTACCAGAGGATTTAAAGCCAAGTTTATCCAAAGTAGAGCTTGCTGAACGATTTCGAACAGATGAAAATTGAGAGATTCCATTGTAATTAAATTTCATACTGTCATTTCCTGTCTGAGTTTGTAGTTTTTCAGTACGAGTAAATGGATCCTCAATATATGTTGACAAAGATTCCATAGCTGGGATATCTCTACTATATGCACTTCGAGAAGCAAATCCCCATTCTTTTGCAATTCCGTCTATTTGAGATGAAGCATTTAAACTTATTTCAACCATTATAAATAAAGAAATTAGAATGGCAAAGAGATTTACAGAGATAAACTTTTTGATAACTGCAAGGAGTAAAAGAGAATAGACAACTAAAAATTCAAGAGTAAGCAGAATATTCAAATCTGTTAAAAAAGAATAATGCGATTTTAGATAGATGGTAGCTAAAAATCCTGTTACTACAAGAAAAAGCGAAACTAAAAAATTCCAGAATTTAATTTCTTTCAGACGATTTAAGACTTCTGCTGCTGTGTAAATTAACAAGGTAGAGAAAATCCAAGAATAGCGATGTAAAAACATATTTGGAGTATGCATACCTTGCCAAAATAAATCAAGAGCTTCTATATAAAAGCTGGCAATTAGAAATGCAAAGAAAATTGCATAGATAAGTTTTACGTGAAACTTAATGGATTTCAGCGTAAAAAATAAAATGGTCAAAATAAAGGGAAGTAGTCCAACAAAAATCATTGGGATGGCTCCATACTTTGTTGTGTCAAAGGAACCAATGAATTGCTTAGCAAAGAGATCAAGATACCAGCTACTTTCAGTTTGAAACTTTGTAACTTCAGTTAATTTTTCTCCATGTGTCTGTAAATCAAATAGGGTAGGAAGAGTCAGAATCAAACTAGTCATACCAGCTAAAAAGGAGATAACTACGAAATCAAGAACAGATGATTTTAGAGTCTTAAAGTCCCACGAAATTTGACAGAGATACCAGAAAATAAGAAACAATACTGTCATATATCCAAAATAATAATTTTGAATAAACAAAATTGACAGACTTGTAAAGTACAATAGGAATTTTTTTTCAGTTATCAGTAGATGTAAACCAGTTATAATTAAAGGAATCAAGATAAAAACATCTAGCCAGGTTTTTATCTCTAATTGACTGACAGTGAAACTCATCAGAGCATAGGAAGTAGATAAAGCTAGTTTTAAGGGCTTAGGAATCGATTGAAATAATTTATTTAAACTAAAGTAAGTTGACAGTCCAATCAATCCAAATTTTAAGAGAGTTGTCAGATAGACAGCATCTGGCATATTCGTTAGATCAAAAAAGTAAACTAGTGGTGAAAGGAAACTACCCAAGTAATAACTAGATAGGGCATAGAAATTCAATCCGAGGCCACTTGTAAAGGTGTAGAACAAACTACCATTTCCGTGTAGGATATTTCTTAGAGCTATATCAAAAATAACGTATTGATGAAACCCATCTCCTAATAGTGGAGATGTATCGCTATTCCAGTAGATACCTTGAGATAGATATACTCCTATCATAATGATTATGGGAATGATGAAAGAAACAAAATAGGTCCAGTATGTTTTTAAAAATAATTTCATGTTACCTCATAAAATGTTAGAAAACTCAGCTGGTTAACCCAACTGAGTTTTGAATTTTTTAGTCTTTCCAAAGTTCTTTAACTTTTGCTTGTACTTCTGCATTCTCTAGGAATTCATCATAGGTTTCATCGATACGGTCAATGACGCCATTTTTAGACAAGACAATGATATGGTTGGCTAGAGTTTGAATAAACTCGTGGTCATGGCTGGCAAAGATGATTGATTCTTTAAAGTTTTTCAATCCATCATTCAAGCTTGAGATAGATTCCAAGTCCAAGTGATTGGTTGGATCATCAAGTACAAGGACATTTGATTTTAAGAGCATGAGTTTTGAAAGCATGACACGAACTTTTTCTCCCCCTGACAAGACATTTACAGGTTTGTTAACCTCATCTCCAGAGAAGAGCATACGGCCGAGGAAGCCACGTAGGAAAGTATTGTCATCTTCTTCTTTACTTGCGAATTGACGCAACCAGTCAAGGATTGACTCTCCTCCTGCAAAATCTGCCGAGTTATCTTTTGGCAAGTAAGAACGGCTAGTAGTTACTCCCCACTTGACAGTTCCTTCATAGTCAATGTCCCCCATGATTGCACGAATTAATGCAGTCGTTTGGATGTCATTTTGTCCAATAAGCGCTGTCTTATCACCTGGACGCAAGATAAAGCTGATATTATCTAAAATAGTCTCACCATCAATCTTTACAGTTAGATTTTCTACTGTCAGGAGATCATTACCAATCTCACGTTCCGCTTTAAAGTTGATAAATGGATATTTACGACTAGATGGTACAATCTCTTCTAGCTCAATCTTATCAAGCATTTTCTTACGTGATGTTGCCTGTCTTGACTTAGAAGCATTGGCAGAGAAACGAGCTACGAATTCTTGCAATTGCTTAATTTTTTCTTCTGCTTTAGCATTACGGTCTGCCAGCAATTTAGCAGCGAGTTCAGAAGATTCCTTCCAGAAGTCATAGTTTCCGACATAGAGTTTGATTTTTCCAAAGTCAAGGTCGGCCATGTGAGTACATACTTTGTTTAAGAAGTGACGGTCGTGGGATACTACGATAACGGTGTTATCAAAGTCAATCAAGAAGTCTTCTAACCAAGTAATAGATTGGATGTCTAAACCGTTGGTGGGCTCGTCCAAGAGAAGAACATCTGGTTTACCAAAAAGTGCTTTGGCGAGGAGAACCTTTACTTTCTCACCGTTAGCCAATTCACTCATATTTTGATAGTGCAATTCTTCTGGGATATTTAGGTTTTGAAGGAGTTGAGAGGCTTCACTTTCTGCTTCCCAGCCTCCAAGCTCGGCAAACTCTCCTTCAAGTTCGGCAGCACGGACTCCGTCCTCATCTGAGAAATCTTCCTTCATGTAGATGGCATCTTTCTCTTTCATGATGCTATAAAGTTTTTCATTTCCCATGATAACAACATCAATGGCACGTTCATCTTCATAGTCAAAGTGATTTTGACGAAGAACAGAGAGACGTTCATCTGGACCAAGAGAGATGTGACCAGTAGTAGGTTCGATATCTCCAGCTAAAATTTTTAAAAAGGTTGATTTTCCGGCACCATTAGCACCAATTAATCCGTAAGTATTTCCTTCTGTAAATTTGATATTGACATCATCAAAAAGTTTGCGATCACTAAAACGTAGTGAAACATCAGATACTGTAAGCAATGTTTTTCTCCTATATGTGTAATATATTTATTCTACTAGAAAATACGGAAATATTCAAATTTTTATCTGTCAATTTTGTGTAAATTAAATTTACAGAACACTTTACAGAAATCTGTAAATAGCAAGGCTGATTTATTTTGATAAATTACGGTTATTTCATTAAAAAAATGCTATAATTGAAGGGACTATATCGAAGGAGAACAAAATGACTAAACCCATTATTTTAACAGGAGACCGTCCAACAGGAAAATTGCATATTGGACATTATGTTGGAAGTCTCAAAAATCGAGTATTATTACAGGAAGAGGATGAGTATGATATGTTTGTGTTCTTGGCTGACCAACAAGCCTTGACAGATCATGCCAAAGATCCTCAAACAATTGTAGAGTCTATCGGAAATGTGGCTTTGGATTACCTTGCAGTTGGATTGAATCCAAGTAAGTCAACTATTTTTATTCAAAGCCAGATTCCAGAGTTGGCTGAGTTGTCTATGTATTATATGAATCTGGTTTCATTAGCACGTCTGGAGCGTAATCCAACTGTCAAGACAGAAATTGCTCAGAAAGGATTTGGAGAAAGCATTCCGACAGGATTCTTGGTCTATCCAATAGCTCAAGCAGCTGATATCACAGCCTTTAAGGCCAATTATGTTCCTGTTGGGACAGATCAGAAACCAATGATTGAGCAAACTCGTGAAATTGTTCGTTCTTTTAATAATGCATATAACTGTGATGTCTTGGTAGAGCCGGAAGGTATTTATCCAGAAAATGAGAGAGCAGGGCGTTTGCCTGGTTTAGATGGAAATGCTAAAATGTCTAAATCACTCAATAATGGTATTTATTTAGCTGATGATGCGGATACTTTGCGTAAAAAAGTAATGAGTATGTATACAGATCCAGATCATATCCGCGTTGAGGATCCAGGTAAGATTGAGGGCAATATGGTTTTCCATTATCTAGATGTTTTTGGCCGCCCAGAAGATGCTCAAGAAATTGCTGACATGAAAGAACATTATCAACGAGGTGGTCTTGGTGATGTGAAGACCAAGCATTATCTACTTGAAATATTAGAACGTGAACTTGGTCCTATTCGTGAGCGCCGTATCGAATTTGCTAAGGATATGGGAGAAGTTTATAATATGCTTCAAAAAGGTAGTGAAAGAGCACGTGAAGTTGCAGGTCAGACCCTATCTGAGGTTAAAGGAGCAATGGGACTTCACTACTTTAACTAGGTTTATTTTACAAGAAACTATCATTTCTATCTCGAAGAAAAGATAGTTTTTTATTTACCCCTGTAACATTTGACAAATTTTTATAGAATGGTATGATAGATACAATATAAAAAGAGTCAAGCTCAAAACGAAAGAAAAGAGGAAACTTCGAATGTCTAATTGGGACACTAAATTTTTGAAAAAAGGTTTTACCTTTGATGATGTATTGCTTATTCCAGCTGAAAGTCATGTGTTGCCTAACGATGCTGATTTAACAACTAAATTGGCAGATAATCTGACTTTAAATATCCCAATTATTACCGCTGCCATGGACACAGTTACAGAGAGTCAAATGGCCATTGCTATTGCTCGTGCAGGCGGTCTCGGAGTTATCCATAAAAACATGTCAATTGCTCAACAAGCAGACGAGGTTCGTAAGGTAAAACGTTCTGAAAATGGAGTTATTATTGATCCGTTCTTTTTGACACCTGAACATACAATTGCTGAAGCAGATGAGCTTATGGGTCGTTACCGCATTAGTGGTGTTCCAGTTGTTGAAACACTTGAAAATCGTAAATTGGTTGGTATTTTGACAAACCGAGATCTTCGTTTTATTTCAGACTATAACCAACCAATCTCAAACCATATGACTAGTGAAAATCTTGTTACTGCTCCTGTGGGTACAGATCTTGCAACAGCTGAGAGTATTCTTCAAGAACACCGTATTGAAAAGCTTCCTTTGGTAGATGAAGAAGGTCGTCTTTCTGGTTTGATTACTATCAAAGATATTGAAAAAGTTATTGAGTTTCCAAATGCTGCTAAAGATGAGTTTGGTCGTCTACTAGTTGCAGGTGCAGTAGGTGTTACTTCAGATACATTTGAACGTGCAGAGGCTCTTTTTGAAGCAGGAGCGGATGCGATTGTTATTGATACTGCACATGGTCATTCTGCAGGTGTCTTGCGTAAAATTGCTGAGATTCGTG
>ERZ1023464.131-NODE-131-length-11605-cov-5.434286_pt1 | contig 11605 bp, 16 predicted proteins | sample MGYA00380529_ERZ1023464 | MGnify/ENA primary metagenome ERZ1023464 (study PRJEB33173, sample SAMEA4830324) | metagenome | study: EMG produced TPA metagenomics assembly of the PRJEB25223 data set... | reverse complement strand
AAAAGGCTCTATAATATCCATAGGGGATTTACCCACTACAAATATTATAGAGCCTTAAAAAATTAAGTACGAAAAACCACTTCATAAAAGTATTGATAGATTATATAGTAAACTGAACTAAAAACAGTACATAATGTGGCATAAGTTTCTTATGGCATATTCAATAGATTTTCGTAAAAAAGTTCTCTCTTATTGTGAGCGAACAGGTAGTATAACAGAAGCATCACACCTTTTCCAAATCTCACGTAATACCATTTATGGCTGGTTAAAGCTAAAAGAGAAAACAGGAGAGCTAAACCATCAAGTAAAAGGAACAAAACCAAGAAAGGTTGATAGAGATAGACTCAAAAACTATCTTACTGACAATCCAGACGCTTATTTGACTGAAATAGCTTCTGAATTTGATTGTCATCCAACTACTATCCACTATGCTCTCAAAGCTATGGGCTACACTCAAAAAAAAAGAACCACACCTACTATGAACAAGACCCAGAAAAAGTAGCCTTATTTCTTAAAAATTTTAATAGTTTAAAGCACTTAGCACCTGTTTATATTGATGAAACAGGATTTGATACTTATTTTTATCGAGAGTATGGTCGCTCATTAAAAGGCCAGTTAATAAGAGGTAAAGTATCTGGAAGAAGATATCAGAGGATTTCTTTAGTTGCAGGGTTAACAAATGGTGAGTTAATCGCTCCAATGACTTATGAAGAGACGATGACGAGCGACTTTTTTGAAGCTTGGTTTCAGAAGTTTCTCTTACCAACATTAAATACACCATCAGTTATTATTATGGATAATGCAAGATTCCATAGGATGGGTAAGCTAGAGATTTTATGCGAAGAGTTTGGGCATAAACTTTTACCTCTTCCTCCCTACTCACCTGAGTACAATCCTATTGAGAAAACATGGGCTCATATCAAAAAGCACCTCAAAAAGGTATTACCAAGTTGCAATACTTTTTTCGAGGCTCTTTTGTCTTGTTCTTGTTTCAAACAACTATATTTCCTTCGATTATATATTAGAGAGGATTAGTAGAAGAGGGGTGAGTTATTAGAATGATTATGTGCCATTTTATACCAAGCAATAATCAGACAGCAAGATAAGAGTACAGTTGTAGATAGTTAGAAACGTTTATCTGATCTTGTGTAGATAACGGTGGTGGCGGCAGTAACAAAATGAAGGGAAACCAATATAGATATAGTGTGATTTTTCTATAAGGATGGAAAAAAGAAGGGAAATTTGATAAGATAGGAATATGGATTTTGAAAAAATTGAACAAGCTTATACCTATTTACTAGAGAATGTCCAAGTCATCCAAAGTGATTTGGTGACCAATTTTTATGACGCCCTGGTGGAGCAAAACAGTATCTATCTGGATGGTGAAACTGAGCTAAATCAGATCAAAGAGAACAATCAAGCCCTTAAGCGTTTAGCGCTTCGCAAAGAAGAATGGCTCAAGACCTACCAGTTTCTCTTGATGAAGGCTGGGCAAACAGAACCCTTGCAGGCTAATCACCAGTTTACACCGGATGCTATTGCTTTGCTTTTGGTGTTTATTGTGGAAGAGTTGTTTAAAGAGGAGGAAATTACGATCCTCGAAATGGGTTCTGGGATGGGGATTCTGGGAGCTACTTTCTTGACCTCGCTGGCTAAAAAAGTGGATTACCTGGGAATGGAAGTAGATGATTTGCTGATTGATTTGGCAGCTAGCATGGCAGATGTGATTGGTTTGCAGGCTGGCTTTGTCCAAGGAGATGCCGTTCGTCCACAAATGCTCAAAGAAAGCGATGTGGTCATCAGCGACTTGCCTGTCGGCTATTATCCTGATGATGCCGTTGCGTCGCGCCATCAAGTTGCTTCTAGCCAAGAACATACTTACGCCCATCACTTGCTCATGGAACAAGGACTTAAGTATCTCAAGTCAGATGGATACGCTATTTTTCTCGCTCCGAGTGATTTGTTGACCAGCCCTCAAAGTGACTTGTTGAAAGGCTGGTTGAAAGAGGAGGCAAGTCTGGTTGCCATGATTAGTTTCCCTGAAAATCTTTTTGCCAGTGCTAAACAATCCAAGACGATTTTTATTTTACAGAAGAAAAGTGAAACAGCAGTAGATCCTTTTGTTTATCCACTTGCTAGCCTACACGATGCAAGTGTTTTAATGAAATTTAAAGAAAATTTTCAAAAATGGACTCAAGGTACTGAAATATAAAATAGATTTTGTTATAATAGATGAAAACGCTTAAAAAAGAGGGGTATCATGTTATGACAAAAACAATTGCAATCAATGCGGGAAGTTCAAGTTTGAAATGGCAACTTTATCAAATGCCAGAGGAAAAAGTTCTTGCTAAAGGTTTAATTGAACGGATTGGTTTGAAAGATTCTATTTCAACTGTAAAATTTGATGGCCGTTCTGAACAACAAATTTTGGATATCGAAAATCACACACAAGCTGTTAAAATTTTATTGGATGACTTGATTCGTTTCGATATTATCAAGGCTTATGATGAGATTACAGGTGTTGGACACCGTGTTGTTGCAGGTGGAGAATATTTCAAAGAATCAACAGTTGTTGAAGGGGATGTTTTAGAAAAAGTTGAAGAGTTGAGTTTGTTGGCTCCTCTCCACAATCCAGCCAATGCAGCAGGTGTTCGCGCCTTCAAGGAATTGTTACCAGACATTACTAGTGTAGTTGTTTTTGATACTTCATTCCACACAAGTATGCCAGAGAAAGCTTATCGCTACCCTCTACCAACAAAATATTACACAGAAAACAAGGTTCGTAAATACGGTGCCCACGGGACAAGTCACCAGTTTGTAGCAGGAGAAGCAGCAAAACTCTTGGGACGTCCATTAGAAGACTTGAAATTGATTACTTGCCACATCGGTAATGGTGCTTCTATTACAGCCGTTAAAGGTGGTCAATCTGTCGATACTTCAATGGGCTTCACTCCACTTGGTGGTGTGATGATGGGAACTCGTACAGGGGATATTGACCCAGCTATCATTCCTTACTTAATGCAATATACAGAGGACTTTAATACGCCTGAAGACATTAGTCGCGTCCTTAATCGTGAATCAGGACTGATGGGGGTTTCAGGTAAATCTAGTGATATGCGTGATGTGATTGCTGCTATGGAAGAAGGGGATCATGATGCCACTTTAGCCTATGAAATGTATGTTGATCGTATCCAAAAACATATCGGTCAATACCTTGCAGTCTTAAATGGAGCAGATGCTATTATCTTCACAGCAGGTATTGGTGAAAATGCTGCAAACGTACGTGAAGATGTTATTTCAGGTATCTCTTGGTTTGGCTGTGATGTTGACCCAGAAAAGAACGTCTTTGGTGTGACAGGAGACATCTCAACAGAGGCAGCGAAGATCCGTGTATTGGTTATTCCAACAGATGAAGAGCTAGTTATTGCCCGTGACGTTGAACGCTTGAAAAAATAAGTGAAATCAGAAAAAATATTTAGTACAAGGAGTTGGGAAAGAGATTTTTCCAGCTTCTTTTTCTGATGGGAATGTCCAAAACCTTGCTATGATTGGCTTTTTTGAAAAATATGGTATAATAGTAGTAATTTAAAGAGGGAGTTAGATTTTTTGATTTTAAAAGGATTGAAGAATTAAGAAATTGTATTTTTTAAGAAACTAACCAAAAAGTAACCAAGGAATGTATATTTTTAGTCAATAAATATAGAATAAAGTAGATCAGGAAGATGGTCTATTTTATTTTGTATTTACTGATATATATAAAGTTGAATAGTCTTTCTAAAAGTGATACAATAGATATACAAGATAAAAAAGGAGAAATGCTATGTCACAAATTGCTGTAAGAGTAGATGATGAATTGAAAAAAGAAGCGACTGCAATTTTTAATGAGTTGGGTTTGGATATGACAACTGCTGTAAAGTTGTTTTTGAAACAAAGTGTTTTGACTAAAAGTATACCTTTTAAGCTTGGTCTGTATGAAAGAGAGTATAGTAAAGAAGAAGTAGAACAGGCAAAAAAAGATATTCAAAGATTAGTGAAAGAAAAGTCAAAACTGGTCAAACTTGATTTTAGTAAACAAGAGGATATTGATAAATTCTTTGATGAATAATGATTATATATTAGGGAGGCAGAATGGAAAAAATAGAAGAATATTCAATATTGATTGCAAGAATTGAGTATGCTGATGGAACTGGTTCAAAGTCACGTCCTGCGATGGTAATTGAGTTTAATGATGAGGTTATTAAAACTTATCGCTTGACTACAAAATATGAAAATAAATCAGATAGAATTAAGTCAAAGTATTTTGAAATTATTGATTGGTTTAAAGCAGGTTTAGAAAAACCTTCTTGGATTGATACTGTTCAAGCATATGAATTAGATAGGAAGAAAATCAAAATTCAAATTATAGGGAATTTGACAGATAGAGATATAGTTCGTTTGAAAGATTTTTTATCTAATGTTGATTAGGAGATAGAATATGGAAATTAAAGAAATAAGTTATCAGGATAGACTTCCAAAAAATATGGTTTCAAAGTTTAATTATTTTGTGAAGGACTTTTTGAAGGAGTATCCTGATCAGTTAGATAAGATGGATTTTGATGAGGTTATAACGATTCGCAAAGAATATGAGGGGGATTTAGAAGTCTATTTTGTTGAATTTATGCTTTGTAAAAAGGGAAAAGGCGGATTTTTCTCTCTAGCTAGTACGGTTAATGAGTTGTTTGTGTCTTGTAATGATGAGCTTTGGGGTACTGTGATTTTAGAATAAAACCGAAGCTAAAATAAATAGAAAAAATAACACTATCATTAGATAATGTTATTTTTTTTGTTTTCATTATAAAAATTTGTAGCTATTTCTTTAACGTAGTTTTCATAGCTGGCTGGAATATCAGCGTTTTTAAGGTAGTCTTGATAGTTGAAGTGTTCATCTATTGGATATTCACTATTCACTAAACTCATAAAATCAAGGATTCGTCCTTTTTCACTGTTGTTTTCAATATGATTTTTAAAGGTATCAATTTGAGAAAGTGAATTATTGCAATCATCATTGATTAAATGGTGTTTTTCATGAAGAAGGACATTTATTTTTTCAATATCGCTTGTGTCGGAACGAAGAAAGATAAAGTGTTGGTTATTTACAAGAATATATCTTCCTTTAGAGTTTAAGTTTTTAAGAGTGATCACTTTACAATTTAATTTTTCTATCTCTTTTATAACTTTATTTAGGTTCATACTTATTTCTTATTTGCAAAGTATTCTTTTAGGAAGTCTTTGATAATTTCACGGTCGTTATCTGTGATAGGTGTACCATCGTAGGCAACTGAGTTATCAATAGCGGTGTCAATGTCAACCTCTAAGTCAAGATCAGGAAAATCTGTTTTACCCAAAAGATAGTCTGTGGAAACATTGAAGAAGTCTGCTAGTTTTTCCATTGTTTCGAGGTTCATTTTCTTTTTACCACTTTCAAATTGTTGATAAGCTGGTTGAGAAATGTTTAGGAAAGTAGCAATATCTTTTTGAGTTAATTTTCCTTCTTTTCGTAGTTTTTTTAGTCTTTCAATAATCATAATTTATTCCTTTCAAAAATTTTTTAAAAAAATTTAAAAAAGCGTTGACAAAATAAGCCATAGGTTATATAATAGATATATAAGCGATAACTTATAATGATTAAGTAAAAACTTTACTTAATCATAACATTTCGTAAAATAAATGAGGAGAAGAAAATGGAATTTTTAGAAATCTTGGCTTTAGCTAGAGATTTAGAATTGGAAAAAAGTCATAGAAACGAATGGATTCTTCGAAATTTTTTAAAAAGCAAACCATTAAAATATCTTTCTGAAACAAACGAACCATTTTTAAAAGAATTTGATGAAATTCGTCAAGCGTATGAAGCAGGTTTGGAACGTTTAAGCAATCATATTTCTTCTTCTATTGGAGTAGATGTGAACTCTAAATTAGGAGATTTAACAGGAGAACAAGCTTTTAATTTTATTCGTAGATTGGAATATGAGTATAGTCGACCAGTAATTGACTTTAAAATTTGTTATCCAGAACTCATGGAGGAAGTGAAAGACAATAAATACGAACTTGGAGATTATGAATTGAGTGTAGCACTTCCAGAGAAATACAAGGCACGTCTTCGTGAAATTCTCAGTCTGTATGAACAGGAGCTTCTAAATTTAGCTAATGAATTTGCGGAAGATTTTAAAAATCATTCAGTGAAAATTGAGACTTCAGAAGTAAGCCAATAAGTTCATCATAGAAACTGATTTTTACGTTAGCAAATGCGGTACTTCCTATAGTATCGATTAGCCTTTCAAGGTAGCTATTTTCTAAAATTGAATATTTCTCAATAAATTTCTCATTAGAAGAAGAGAAAGATTTAAAGAATTTGGTTTCTTTAAATTCATCGAACATATTTTCGATTGCTCCATGGGCAAGAAAAGGATTGGATTGTTGGGCGTAATTTTCGGCTTTCTTCAAGTTTGGTTCGATTAAAAAATTGAGCTTGTCAATAATTTCATTTTCGGTATAGGGCATAATATAGATTCCTTTATTTAATTTAATGGTTCTTTAGTACAATCAAGTATGAGTTGGTTGTACTGCTAGAGCTATTAAAGCTAGCTAGAGTGAAACTTATCTGTATTTAAAATTTTTAAGAAGAATAATCAATAGTTTGCAAATATGAGTTTTGTTTCAAGTAAATGATTGAGTAGTTCCTTTTAAAAGTGATAACAGGTATAAAGTGTTTCTCTAACTAACGATAGTAGTTATTGGTCTTTGAAAATTAAATAAAAAAACGTGTCAGGCAATGATAGACACTGACCAAACACGAATATAAAAATTTAGCAATTTAATTATACGTGAATTTTGGGAAAATGTCAAGTTGTCTGATGGTAGGTATAACTCATAAAGTCTATCTAAAGAGTTCAGAAGAAATTTATATGCTTTAAGAATTGCTCCAGAGAAACAGGTTTTGACCTTTTTAAACTCGTAACCCGATAAGCGTTCTATACTTATCCGCCATTTCTTAACAGCGCTGTAGGACTTGCCAGTGGCTTCCATGATGTCGTTATACTCGTAATAATTCTTATTCGGCATCTCCTTTCCTCTTTTCTGTATATATGTTATAATTTAGATAGATTTCATAAGTTATATTTACTAACTTTTAATAAGTTCACGTTGGGTGTTTCGTCCTTTCGCCTTAGTAGATAAGAAAAGGGAACTGACGGCTGAGAACAGTCAATGATACTTCTTAGAAGGTAGCTAGAGTGAGATAGTGAGGTCTATGTGTTGTATGGTCGGTGTGTAAGAGTAAAATCTTGCTAATGCCTTTGGGTAAGAAAGAGGGGATATTGAGTTATCCTCAAATTTGTGACCTTGGCGAAGGTAGTAGGCTGTAAAGCTGAAAGTATGCGAAGATAGGAGCATACATTTTTTATATTGCTATATTCTATTTTAAAAAACGTAAAAAGGCTTTGAAATAAGCCTTTTTATTTTGCGAAAAATTAACAATAATTAGATTTTTATAAAACAGGTTTTGTCCTGATAAGAATTGAAAGTATTGTTAGTTTTTACAAGGGAATATAAGAAGTATTCTTTTATGTAAACTAACAATATGAGTAGAGAATAGAAAAGAGGAAAAGAAATGATAGATGTATCTGTATCATTGCGCTTATTTAGAGAAAGAAGTAACAAGACAGAAGATGATTTAGCTAATTATTTAGGTATTCAGCGAAAAGCGTATAAGCGTTATGAAACTGGTGAACGTGAACCTAGCATTGAGAAATTATATAAACTAAGCTACTATTATCATTGCAAGATTGATGATTTTATCAATATTGAAGAAAATTTTAGTGTTGATCGAAATGATGTTGTATCGACTAAAGATTTAGATAATATGGGTTGTCATCATCAATTTAGTCATGGTTTGGTAGCCATGTTGACAGAGGGTAAAAGCCATGAAGAGATGATTCGGTTTATTAAAGATGATAAGACTAAATATGTTTTAAAATCTGAAGTGAAACAGTATTTATTGGATTTGGCAGATAAGGTTGATAAAAATTAGAGGAGAGGTGAGTAAAATCATATCTGTAGAATGGAAAGGAGAAGATGATCTAAAAACATATTCTGAGGAATGGATCAGGAAGGAATATTTAAGAATATACACTAGATTCTGCTGGAATTTGAAAATATATGCTCATGTAAAAAAGGGCGCTGATGTTTATGTATCATCAAAAAAATGTTGTGAAGATTTATATAGAAGATTGTATGTAATGGGTCAATTAACGAATACTTTTTATCGTAAGATTAAAAATCGGATTGATCGTACTTATAAACATTTTTTAGAAACAGGGGTGATTAAAGAATTTTAATTGATAAAACCGGAAAAAAGATGTATACTTAATATAGTTTGTTTAAAAATTCTAAAGGAGAAATCAAATGGAAATGATGAAAGAAGTTAAGAAAGTTTTATTGGCGAGCGCAATCGCAACAGCAGCAGTTGGAACAACGACTCAAGCTTCCGCAGAAGAGGTAAAACCTTCAGACCAAATTTCAGAGAACCAACAAAAGACAGTAACTCAAAAAACAGTTACAGAAACTGATGTCGCACTCTCTCAAGCAAATGTGGAACAGGTAAACGCAGTTGTAAAAAACCAGGAGGAGATTGTAAAATCTAATCAAAACGAGGTAAACGATGCAGAGAAAGTAGTTGGAGAAGCTACAGAAGCTGTCACTCAAGCGGAGAAAGCTGTCAAGGAAGCTACTCCTAAAAATATCCAAGATGCAAAAGAAGATGTTTCTGTAAAAGAGGCTGCTGAGAAGAAGGCTAAAGAAGAACTGACCTCTGCTGGAGAGGAACAAAAGCTAGCTGAAAAGAATGTTACTGATCAGGAAGCAAATGTCAAAGAAGCTACTAGAAAACTTGTTGACAAAACAAAAGAAGTTACAGATGCAGAACAAATTGTAGCTGAAAAACAAGCTATTTTAGACGGCACTGGAGTTTCAGGTATTGTTGCCAACGCTGAAGCAGCTAAGCGAAACTTGGAAATGAGCGAAAAAGTTACATCACAAGCTCGAGAAGATTTGGTGACTGCTAAAAAAGCGGATGAACAACGTGCTTCTAAACTGAAACAGGCAGAAGCAGAGGTAACGAGTACAGAAAGAACTAGGTTGGTGAAAGCGCAGGATTTAGATCAAGCGATTACTAAAGCTACTAACTCTGAAAATCAGTATCGAGTAGCTAAAGAAAATCTATCTAAGGCTCAAAGTATTCTGGATAGTTTGACAACAACCTCTATCACTTATCCTGCTGGCTATGCTGAAGCTTTAAAGGCTTACTTCAATAACCCGACTGAAGAAAATTCAAATAAATTAAATGAAATTGCCAAGAAAGGAATGACTGCTGCTGGATTTAGCTCTCCAGACGGTGGTGAGACTTATTACGGTAATACAAACTCTCCATTTAAGCCCAGTGAAGCAGATAAAAAGACTGTGATTGCTGATGTCAATCATTTATCTGCTGAAGTTCAAGATGAACTTGCCATTTTCAATGCACATTTGATTAATGATTTCCGTCGATTGATGGGAACAGATGATATTCCAGTTTTAGTGAATCGAGATATGCAGAAATTGGCACAGAAAGCAACTCAGCTATCAACTAATCAGGACGGGCATGACCTAGATGCTTTGAACACTGTTGCGAAAGAAGTTGGTTTAAATCAAGGTAATCAAGGTCTGCTTGCTGAAAACATAGGCTTTCAAAGTGCAGGTAATGTAGTAACATTAGCTGATCTGAAACAACAGGCATACGAAAACGTGATTATGATGCTGTTTTATGATAAGCATGCTAATTGGGGCCATGCATTAAACTTTTCAGGACTTGATCGTGAGTCGGTTACGATGCAGTATATTGGTGTAGCAACCCGAAAGATAGATCTTGGTCTGATTGCGATGCACTATGTTGGAACAGATTCTAAAATAATTGATTTGCTGAAAAATAGTTTCCATCAAAATGTTAAAGTTGATACTAAGAACAATCTAGCTAGTCTTCAGGAAAGAATTCAAGTAGCTAGGAACTCTGTGGCACAGGCTCAGGGTACTTATGATACTGCGGAAACGAATCGTAAGGATGCACAAGCTAGAAAAGAACAAGCACAGACAGAATATACTCAAGCAGAAGTTACTGCGCAAAATGCAGTGACTAATCGTAATGATATTCAGAATATTGCTTTAAAAACTCCTGAAGCAGAAGATAAGTTAAAGCAGGCGGAAGCAAATCTTGAAAAAGCTAGCTTAGAAAACAAACAAGTGCAAGAGGCATTGGAACAGTTGAATGCAGACGTACAAAACAAACGTGAAGCACTTGTGTTAGCTAAAGATAAACTAGCTGAAAAACAAACTGAATGGAAATCACTGAATGAAGCTTTGACTGCTGAGAAAGAGGCATTGTTTGCTAAACAAGGTGAACTTACTCGAATTAAAGAACTTGTCCTCAGTCGTCAAGCCTTACTTTCAGAATCAACTGAAGCCTTGAAAGCATCAAAAGAGCGAGTGGAAGTTTTGCAAAATGCCCCACAACTCTTAAAAAAGGTAAAACTGAATCTTGAATCTGCTCAAGAAGTTTTGAAAGAAAAGAAATCCGTTCTTGAGTTAGCACTAGCAAAACTAGAAACTGCAAAAGCAGAACAAAGAAAGGTATTAGAGGCTCATAAAGAGTTGTTGTCAGCTTATCATGATTATCTGGAAGCACAGCAAGAAATTAAGAATAAAAAAGAGTTGACAGTTCAAAATGGTAAGACTGCGAAGTATGTGCACGAACAAGTTGCAAAAGTCAAAGATCCAGTTTATCAAGCACCTGCTGTAGGATACGAATTACCTAAGACAGGAGAAAAAGCTTCTAGTCTTTGGTTCTTTGGAATGTTAACTATTTCACTTTTAAGTTTGTTGAAAATCAAACGAGAATCTAAGGAAAATTAAATTAAGTAAAGTCATCAAGATTTCTTGGTGACTTTTTGATTGGAGAAAGAAATGAAAATTATACATTTTAGGGCGAGAGCTCCTTCAAATTATGTCGAAAGTGAATAATATTGAATACTATATTAAAAATTAAGGAGAAAAAATGAAATTCAATAATGAGACACGAGCTTTCGGTTCAATCCGAAAAACACGACGATGGGGAACATGTGGAGTGATTCTTGGTCTAGCTACCTTAGGATTGATGACTAGTCCAGTTAGAGCAGATGAACGAGTAAATCCAAATCCTGCTACAAATGCGAAAAGTTTACAAGACTCCCCAACGGTGGATTCTACAAAAGACCAAGGTAGTGCAGAAAAATCAACAGGTTCTGTTGAAGTTACTGTTAACCGAGAAAAAGTAGAGTCTGCGGTATCTGCTGCAAAAAAAGCAGGTTTAATTGTAAAAGAAACTGAAGTTGATGGTGGTTTGGTGACTAATTCTGATGAGTTAGCTAAGAAAACTGCTGAAATTGAGTCTAGTTACGACAAGCAAGCAACCACTATTGTAGACGAGTCTGAGAAGTATAAAAAGGAAGTAGAAACTCGTAAAGAAGAGATTAAAACGATTACTACTGAGAACAAGGAAAAG
>ERZ1023464.130-NODE-130-length-11712-cov-5.133225_pt1 | contig 11712 bp, 3 predicted proteins | sample MGYA00380529_ERZ1023464 | MGnify/ENA primary metagenome ERZ1023464 (study PRJEB33173, sample SAMEA4830324) | metagenome | study: EMG produced TPA metagenomics assembly of the PRJEB25223 data set... | reverse complement strand
CCGGCGATCCTTCGGTAGAACCACCCCTTCCGTCTTATGAGGGTGGTGTTTCCGGTGAATCCTTGGTGGAGCCGTCCCTTCCGTCTTATGAAGGTGGTGTTTCCGGCGATCCTTCGGTAGAACCACCCCTTCCGTCTTATGAGGGTGGTGTTTCCGGCGATCCTTCGGTAGAGCCATCTCTTCCGTCTTATGAAGGCGGTGTTTCTGGTGAATCCTTGGTGGAACCGTCCCTTCCGTCTTATGAAGGTGGTGTTTCGGGTGAGCCTTTGGTAGAGCCGTCCCTTCCGTCTTATGAAGGTGGCGTTTCCGGTGAGCCTGAGATACAGGAGTCTCTCCCAGAGTATAAAGAAGACACTCAACTTCCTCAGACCAAAGTGGAGACCAAAGCTGTTCCTTATGAAACCATTTATGAAAAGAATGAGGCGCTAGACCACGGTATTACAAGAGTAAAAATTCCAGGTGTTGAGGGACAAGAACAAGTTACTACTACCTATACCAAAGACCAAGCAAGTGGAAATATTTCTGAGAGTAAAACTGTCAAAATAGTAGTTAACAAAGTTGATCAAGTTGTAGAAGTTGGAACTAAACCGAGTGTTGAAACTACTGTCCTATCTCATAAAACGATTTACCAAGTGAATCCTGCTTTGGAGTTCAGACGACAGGAAGTAGCGGTTGCAGGGCGTGATGGTTCGGTGGAAACTAGGACGAGTTATCAATTAGATAAGGCAACAGGTCAGGTGACGGTATCTGACACTACTAGACAAGTAAATCCAGCAGTCGATAAAGTGATTCAAGTTGGTAATGTGGAAAAAGTAATACAACCGATTGCTGTTACTGAGGAGCGAAGAGAGGATTCTTCACTTGTTAAAAATATAGAAAAGGTAGCATCTGAAGGAGAAGTTGGTGAGAATACACTTACAAGAACCTACGCTATCAATGAACAAACTGGTGAATTGGTTAATCCTCAAGAAGTGAGTCAAATAACAAAACCAATGAAACCGAGAGTTATTTTAGTTGGTAGTCAGGAGGATAAACCACACTTACTTCCGGCTAATAGTGAGAGAGAAGATGCTGTGGATGTGTCTGCTCTTACCACAAGCGCGAGATCAGTAGACTTCTTACATGACAGTAAACTAAAAGAACAGTTGGAGCCTGTCTATGATCCTCGAGATATTATAACAAAGAGAATTGCGCTCAGAAAAACACACCCAAATATCACTGACCAAGAAGTCAAAGATATGTTGCGCACAGAGTATCTTCAAAAACTGTCAATTCAAGAAAGCTTTGATCAGACGAAGACGCAAGCTGAGTCAAGTTTTAAAAAGATTGCCTCGCATACTTTGGGAATTATAGGAGATACCCCTGAAAATCGCAGCAAGATCAAACAAGAGCTGGAGCAATACAAAGAGCAGATCTTGTTGGGACTGTCTTATATCAATCGTTTTTATAATATTCAATTTGGGGACACGAATATTCGTGATATTCTGGCCTTTAATCCAAGTTCATTTGGTAATAAGACAATGACCGCCTTGGATAGTTTGAAAAAATTAGGATCCATGTCTTATGAAGAGATGAAATTGACCAATAGTCCTCAAACATTTACAAAATACTTATCTACCATTACAGGTAAGGCTAGCTTGAAGGAATTTTTAGACAGCAATCGCCAACTCTTTACGTCAGATGATGCGGATACTTGGCTTAAAAAATCTAGCCAAGCTATGATTGTTGAAAAACCATCTAAGGAAAATCTTTCAGCGCATATCGGTCTGTATAGCAAGTTGACAGCTGGGGAAAAGGATCCTCGTAAACAAGAGGCTAATATGGCTGCTATTTTGGGACTTTTGAATGTGAAAGAACCAAATGTTTACGTGATTAGTAATATGGCGACGATTACTTATGGTAATATTGGTTCCTATATAGATACTTCTCTTGCCCAGTCTAATCCAACTAAGTATCAGGCTGAGCTTGCTAGAGTCAAGTCTTTAATTGAGAAAGCAGCTGTACAACAAGCCAACTATGTTGATACTCTTTATCGTATAACAAAACCAGAAAATCGCGATAAGTTGCTGACAAATCGTTTGATTATTGATACGATGAAGAAATATACAAGTGATCTGAATGCCCAGATTGATAGCACTTGGTCACCAGCTACTGGTAATGGAGCTGATAAGGGAGTCGACCAATTTATGACTCCTATGAATTACTATTCTCCAGTAAGTAAGGTGGGAGCTGAGGCCAATGGATTAGGTGTCCGTTACTTTATAGATAGGGTTTTGGATGATAGAGGTTCAGCTACTTATTCTCATGAAATGACGCACTTACTAGATAGAACTGTCTTGTTTAATAACCACGGTCGTCGAGATGGTACAGGAGCAGAGTTTTATGCGCGTGGTATTTTTGAAAACTCCTATAATCCAGAAAAGGATACTTATTTCAATCTCAACTTTGTATATGATGAGAGTGATAAGAATGGATTTTACAATAAAACACCTGATCGATTTAAAACGGCAGAAGATTTGAAATCTTATATGAAGGGAAGTTTTGATGTTCTTTATACTCTAGATTATATAGAAGCAGAGGCAAGTAGAAACTTATCTGCAGAAGACAAGATGAGTTATTTCAAAAAAATAATGCCAATCACTTCAACAGGTCCTAGAACTTGGGTAGATTACCGTAATCCATCAGTTAAACCAACTCATAAGAGTGAGGAGATTCAAGCTCTGACCTTAGAAGATGCTAAAAAATTGACAGATATTGATAGTTTGATTGACAATCATATCCTGGTCAATCGTTATATCATTGCTGGTTTTTCAGATAAAGGTAAAATTGCAGCAAATGGATATTATTTAGTGGATATGTTTGATACCATTTATGGTGTTAGTCAAAATGACTCTGGTATGAGTGGGGACATCACCTTTAGAAAACAAGCCTTTGAATTGATGGCTACTTTGGGCCACTATGAAGGATTTGTTCATGATGTGTCAAATCAGTTTAAAGAAGAAGCAGAGGCTGAAAACAAGCCTTTGTCTGATACTTACATTTTCAATAACATTTTGAATGGTAAGAGTTATGCTGAGTTCAAAAAAGCACAAATCAAGGAAAGGGTAGCTAAGATTGATCAATTGAAACCTTTGACAATTCAATATGAAGGTCGGCAAATAAGTCTGACAAGTCAGAAGTTACGTGAATTGATGCAGAAAGCTGTTAAAGAAGAACTTGCTCAAATAAAAGCAGGCAATACAACTGCTCGCACCTATACCTTTATCGAAACACCCGTTCAAAAACTGAAAAAAGCGATTTATAAAGCTTATCTCAAAGATTCAGATGACTTTAGACAATCGATTTACAATAGCTAAGACAAAAGGAACATCTCTCTGGAATGAACATTCAGAGGGGTGTTTTTTGGTTCTTGTCAGATTTGCTACTCAATGAAGATCAAAAAGTAAACTAGGAAGCGAGCCGCAGGTTGCTCAAAGTACAGCTTTGAGGTTGTAGATAAAACTGACGAAGTCAGTAACCATACCTACGGTAAGGCGACGCTGACGTGGTTTGAAGAGATTTTCGAAGAGTATGACCTTGTTTCTTGAAAATGACAGTTTATATGAACATGGAGTGATTTTCAGACTTCTCCACAAATTATAGAATCTTTTCTGAGGATTTAGGGAGTGATAGAGGAAACATTGAAAACGCTTTTGTTTTGTGCTATAGTCAAGTAAATCGAATCATTTAAAGAGGAATGTTTGTATGAGAAGAGAGGAAGTTTTACGAAATCACTGGTTTTTTAGCCAAGAGGTGGGGAAAGAAGAGGCCTTGGCGTCGGATTTTCAGAGGGAAAATTGGCAGGCTATTCAAGTGCCACATGACTGGAGTATTTACAATGATTTTGACCAGTATTCGCCAGCGCAAAATGAGGGTGGCCAGTTAAATGGGGGTCAAGCCTGGTATCGGACGCAGTTTTACTTGGAAGAAGATACCAGTCTTATATCGGTGCGTTTGCTCTTTGATGGAATTTACATGAATGCCCAAGTCTATATAAACGGGCAAGTGCTGGGCTATTATCCTAATGGCTATACACCCTTTTCTTATGATATCACCCCTTATCTAAGAAACGATGGTACAGCCAACCAGCTTGCAGTTTTTGTGGAAAATCAGCAACCTAGCAGTCGTTGGTACTCTGGTAGCGGTATTTACCGAGAAGTAAAATTATTGATTACAGATGCAGTTCATATAGATTTATATGGGATTAAGATAGAAAGTCCCAAGCTCGAGGAACAAAGAGATGGATGGGTGGAAACCCAGCTTGAAAGCAAGGTTTCAAATGATGGGCCTCAGTCCGTGTCGGTGTATTTGGAGCAGAGTATCTGGTATGATGGACAACAGCTGTCAGACTGGCAGGCGACAGACTCTCTAGTGATTGAGTCTGGGGAAAAATATTCTTTCCAACAAGCCATATCAATTTTCCAACCTTTGCTTTGGGATATTGATCATCCTCACCTTTACCAATTGAAGACTCGCCTTTACAAAAATGGCATCTTGGTTGATGAAGAAGAGGAGGCTTTTGGTTACCGCTATATGGATTGGCAAGCGGATAAGGGCTTCTTTCTAAATGGTCGCTGGTTGAAGATTCATGGGGTTTGTCTGCACCATGACTACGGAGCGCTGGGAGCTGTGGAAAACAGGTCAGCTGCCGAGAGACGCTTGCGCCAGATGAAGGAAATGGGTGTCAATGCAATCCGGATCACCCATAATCCAGCCAGTAGTATATTGCTGGATGTAGCTGCCAAAATGGGGCTACTCATCCAAGAAGAAGCCTTTGATACCTGGTATGGAGGCAAGAAAGAATATGATTATGGTCGCTTTTTTGAGGAAGAAGCGACTCACCCAGAAGCGAAAGCAGGCGATTTCTGGTCAGATTATGATTTGCGGACTATGATTGATCGTGGCAAGAACAATCCAGCGATTTTTATGTGGTCCTTGGGAAATGAAGTCAGCGAAGCAAATGGCGATGCTCATTCATTGATGACTATCAAACGCTTGCTAGAAAGGGTCAAGGAGGTTGATGATAGCCGTTTTGTGACCATGGGAATGGATCAATTCCGCTTTGGCGATGGTTCTGGAGGTCATGAAAAGATAGCCAATTTGCTGGATGTGGTGGGCTTGAATTACTCGGAAGACAATATTGATAGGATTCGCAAAAGACATCCCAAGTGGCGACTTTATGGGTCTGAAACCTCATCGGCTACAAGGACGCGTGACAGCTATTTTCGCCCAGCTAAGGAATGGGTTGGGGATAATCGCCGCTTGCGAAATTTTGAACAGTCGGACTATGGCAATGACCGGGTTCCTTGGGGGAAGACAGCGACGGCTTCTTGGATAGCAGATAGAAATCGTCTAGACTATGCAGGTCAGTTTATCTGGACAGGAGTGGACTATATCGGTGAGCCGACTCCTTGGCACAATCAAAATGATACGCCTGTAAAAAGTTCCTATTTTGGGATTGTGGATACGGCAGGGATTCCTAAAAATGATTATTATCTCTATCAAAGTCAGTGGTTGGACCTAGATCAGCACCCCATGGTTCATATCCTACCCCACTGGAATTGGGAAATCCACAAGAGTTATCAACAAGTTGTGGATAAGTATAGGGATATCCCTGTTAGAGTGTATTCAAATGCTAGTTCAGTAGAGCTATTTCTCAATGGAAAATCCCAAGGCAGAAAGACTTTTCAGGAAAAATGGACTTCAGACGGTAGAAAATACCAAGAGGGAGAAGGTTCTGACCAGCTCTATCTCGAATGGCGTTTGGCTTATCAACCGGGAGAATTGCGTGCTGTGGCCTATGACCGTCAAGGTCAGATTGTAGCGGAAGATAGGGTGGTGACTGCAGGGAAGCCAGCCAAAATCGGGTTACATGCTGAGAAAACAAAACTAGAGCCAGATGGGCAAGACCTCCTCTATCTTTATTTTGATGTATTGGACAAGGATGGAAATTGGGTGCCGAGTGCTTCCAATCAGATTCATTTTAAAATTGAGGGCCCTGCTCGCATTGTGGGTGTGGATAATGGCAGGCAGGCCAGTCGTGAACGTTATCAGGCTCAGAAAAATGGTCGGTTTAAGCGGAAAGCCTTTCATGGCAGAGGTGTCCTTTTGGTTCAGAGCTTGGAGCAGGTAGGTCAAGTGAGAGTAAAGGCTAGTGCCAGAGGGCTAGAGCCAGCAAGTTTTGATCTCTTAGTGGGAGAGGCTTTGGCTTGCCAGCCAGTAAAAAATAAGCGCTTATTTGAGATTCGAATGGACAAGCAGGCAGGATTACAAGAAGGGGATTCCCCAGCCATTGGACTTTATCCACAAACTGTGGATAACCCTGTGAACAAGGTGGGGAATAGTGAAGTAATTTGGGAGACGAGTGGTAGTGCCCACGCCATTATTAAGCAGGGAGTGCTTCATTGCTTGTCTGCAGGCGACTTGGTTATCAGTGCTATTTATCAAGGGAAAACCTATCAAACTCATTTGCAGGTGGCAGAAAATACCTCACTAGGGCAAGCAGTTTCTGTACGACCACTTCGCTTGTATACAGCTAAGGGAACTTATCCACAGCTGCCATCTTCAGTTTTGGTGGACTATGAGTCCGGTAGTGCAAAACGAGTCAAGGTTGTCTGGGAGGAAATTCCTAAAGAAGCTTTGGAAAGCTTTCATGAGTTTATGGTATCTGGTCAGCTAGAGGGTTTGGATATAAAGGCTTCTGCTCAGGTTTGTGTCCAAGGGATTTGCGCTCTTGAGCCTGAAAGGGTTTGGACACTTGTCAAGGAAGCTCCACACTTACCAGATCGAGTTAAGCTAGTCTTATCAGATGGCAGACGAGATACGGCTAAGGTTACTTGGGATGAACTCGAACCTCAAGTCTATGCTCAGGTAGGAGAATGTGTGCTCACAGGGCAAGTAGCGGGCTGTGAGTTGCCAGCCACAGTCACCATTCATGTGACAGATGCCAGTGTAGATGGGGAAGTTATTTCCAATCAGTGGACAGGATCCAACCTGCCTCTGGTCTTTGCTTCCCACTCAGAACCGAATCACCCAGCCTCATACCTCAATGACAAGGTTATTGCTCGGAAAAAATCGACAGCCAATACTTGGATTGCCAAGTCAGAGCAAGCCAGCGTGGGCATTCTTTTTGGAGATGCAGGGATTTTAAAACCTCGATTTGTGGATAATGTGACCTTGTATTATGTTGAAAATCAAGACTACGTGGCGGTGGATCCTACCTTTATTGATTATTATGTGGGGAATGAGCCTAGCTTGCCTCGGACTCCCAATCATTTGGATAAGGATTCCCTGCTCAAGCAAGAGGAGTATTGGCGCCCTGTATCAGCTATCCGAAAAGTTTCAAGCGACAAGGATGAAGAGCTTCATTTTGAATTTGACAAGGTGGAAACTTATGCTCTTCGTCTTCGATTTGAAAACTTGGTAAACCCACTAGCGCTAACAGAATTGCAAGTACATGCCAAAAAAGTAAAGAAAAATGTAGATAGGAAGTAGTATGGTAAGAGAAATAAAACCGCATGGGCCCTTGCCTAGTCAGGCCCAGCTAGCGTATTTAGAGGATGAACTAGCAGCCTTTATCCATTTTGGACCTAATACCTTTTATGATCAGGAATGGGGGACAGGTCAGGAGGATCCTGAACGCTTTAACCCGACACAGTTAGACGCGCGTGAGTGGGTGCGTGTGCTCAAGGAGACGGGCTTTCAGAAGTTGATTTTGGTGGTCAAGCATCACGATGGCTTTGTCCTCTATCCGACGGCTCATACAGATTATTCGGTTAAGGCTAGTCCTTGGAGTAATGGAGAGGGGGACTTGCTCCTTGAAGTATCCCAAGCTGCCACAGAGTTTGATATGGATATGGGGGTCTACCTATCGCCGTGGGATGCCCACAGTCCCCTCTATCATGTGGAGCGAGAAGCGGACTACAATGCCTATTATCTGGCTCAATTGAAGGAGATTTTATCAAATCCTGCCTATGGAAATGGAGGGAAATTTGCTGAGGTCTGGCTGGATGGTGCTAGAGGAGAGGGCGCTCAAAAGGTCAATTATGAATTTGAGAAATGGTTTGAAACCATTCGTGAACTGCAGGGAGATTGCTTAATTTTTTCAACAGAAGGAACCAGTATACGCTGGATTGGTAATGAACGAGGGTATGCAGGTGATCTACTGTGGCAAAAGGTGGATCCTGACAAACTAGGAACAGAAGCAGAGCTGGACTATCTTCAGCACGGAGATCCCTCGGGCACGATTTTTTCGATCGGAGAGGCAGATGTTTCCATTCGGCCGGGTTGGTTTTACCATGAAGAGCAGGATCCTAAGTCTCTTGAGGAGTTGGTCGAAATCTACTTTCACTCGGTGGGCCGGGGAACTCCACTCTTGCTCAATATTCCGCCGAATCAAGCTGGGCTATTTGATGCAAAGGATATTGAACGCCTGTATGAATTTGCGACTTATCGCAATGAGCTTTATAAAGAAGATTTGGCTCTGGGAGCTGAGGTATCTGGTCCAGCTCTTTCCGCAGACTTTGCTTGTCGCCATTTGACAGACGGTCTTGAGACTAGTTCATGGGCAAGCGATGCAGACCTGCCCATCCAGCTAGAATTCGACTTAGGGTCACCTAAAACTTTTGATGTCATTGAGTTAAGAGAAGATTTGAAGCTAGGGCAACGAATCGCTGCTTTTCATGTGCAAGTAGAGGTGGATGGCGTCTGGCAAGAATTTGGTAAGGGCTTTACAGTTGGTCATAAGCGTCTCCTGCGAGGTCCGCTAGTAGAGGCACAGAAGGTGCGCGTGATAATTACAGAGGCACAATCTATGCCTGTATTGACCAAGATTTCCCTCTATAAAACTCCTAGCTTATCACAAAAAGAAGTTGTTCAGGGACTAGCATTTGCAGAAAAAAGCCTATCTGTGGCAAAGGGAGAGACTCTTCATTTTAGGATTGAACGTAGCGAAAGTAATAATCCTTTGGAGGCTAAGATTTCGATTCAACCGGGGACAGGTGTCCATGGTGTCGCCTATCAGGACGAAATTCAAGTCCTTCAATTCCAAGCTGGGGAAAGCAAAAAAGATTTGACCATACCAACCCTGTATTTTGCTGCTGATAAGACCTTGGATTTCTATCTGAATCTGACTGTTGATGGACAGCTGATTGATCAAGCTCATATTTTAGTTGAAACGAGATAAAATATCTTCACAATTCATTTCCTTTCCGAATAAATAGATAGAACCATCGAATCTAACAAAATTAGATTTCAAACTATGGTATAATAGAAGGAGGAAATGGATGATTTTAAGACATCCGGGCATTAGCCCGACTAATGACTTGGTTGCTAAGAAAATCTTTAGCAATCCAGAAATCACTTGTCAATTTATTCGCGATATGCTGGACTTACCAGCCAAAAATGTGACCATTTTGGAGGGAAGTAACATTCATGTCTTGCCTTCCATACCTTATTCAGCGCAGGATTTCTATACCAGTATAGATGTTTTGGCGGAGTTGGACAATGGCACGCAAGTAATTATTGAGATTCAGGTACATCATCAGAATTTTTTCATCAATCGCCTGTGGGCTTATTTGTGCAGTCAGGTCAATCAAAACCTAGAAAAAATTCGTCAGCGTGAAGGTGATACTCACCAGAGCTACAAACACATTGCCCCAGTATACGCTATTGCTATTGTCGATAGTAATTACTTCTCAGATGACTTGGCTTTCCACAGTTTCAGCATGCGAGAGGACACGACGGGTGAGGTTTTAACCATTACCAATAACGGACAAGAAAACCATCTGGTCAAGATGGCATTCTTGGAATTAAAAAAATATAGAGAAACCAGCAAAGATGAGGTTCGCAAGCCGTGGTTGGAGTTTTTTGGGAATAAACCCTTTACCCAACAGCCCGAGCGAGCCATCAGCCAGGCAGACCAACTGCTAGACTACAAGAGCTGGTCCGAGGAGGACAGGAAAATGTTTAGTCAACTACGTATGCGAGAAGAACAAGCCTTATTAGCGCATGACTATGCCTTGGAACAAGCTGAAGAAAAAGGCTTAGAACGTGGTCGTGCAGAGGGTCTTGAACAAGGGTTGGAACGTGGGAAAGTTGAAGGAAGTTTGTCTATGCTAGTAAATCTAGTCCGTCAAGGCCTTCTAACACCTGAGGTTGCAAGTGAACAATTAGGAATGACCGTCGCTGAGTTTGAGGCCTTGCTATAAATGAGAATGGGGACATGTTATCGAACTAGATAGCATGTTTTGTTTTAGGCCAATAGTTAATGCTTGTTTTCGTTTTTTAAACTCATACTCTTCGAAAATCTCTTCAAACTAGGTCAGCTTCCATCTGCAACCTCAAAACACTGTTTTGAGCAGCCTGCGGCTAGCTTCCTAGTTTCCGCTTTGATTTTCATTGAGTATTACTTGAGTTATAATTATATATATGTAAAATCTTCTGCAATTAAGTATAAATCGCAACTAAAATACAACAGTATAATATTGTGATTAAATATATATTAAAACGTAAAAAAATGCAAAATAAAACTGTCTGAAAATTCCTTACTTTTCCCAAAACGCTTTTTTTTTTTGCGAAAATTTTAAATCAAATCAGTTGCATATATATTGAAAATAAGATAGAATATGAGTGAGGGTTTCTGCATACACAAGAGAATAGTGCTTATTCTTTTTAAGTAATAAATTTTGTTATGTAGAAGCTAAAATAACTAATTCCAAAAGGAGAAAAAATGGAACACAAAAATCCCATGAGTCGTGTTGAACGTCTGCACCGTGAAAAGATCACGCGTTACTCGATTCGTAAATATAGCTTTGGAGCGGCTAGTGTAGCGGTCGCTGCTCTTTTCATGTTCTTAGGTAATGGAGCTGTATCAGCTAATGAGCTAAGCAAACAAGATACACCATCTGTAGAAGCTTCAGCGCCAGCCTCTGAAGACAAACCAACTTCGGAAGAATCTACTGCTAAACCAGCGGAAGCAGTAACTCCAGCTTTGAACAAAACTCAACTTGAAAGCTACATTTCAGAAATTGAAACAAAACTTTCTAACGGTTCTTACGCTAACAAAACAGAAGAGAGTGTTGCAGTATTAAAAGCTGATTTAGAAGCTGCAAAAACTACATTAGCGAATGCAACTACTCAAGCTGAACTAAAAAAAGCTTACAATAAACTTGTCACTACAGTTAACACTAAATTAAAAGCTAAACCTGTAGAGAAAAAAGAAACTCCAGTAGTAGATACTACTAATGGAAAAGAAACTGTAGGTAAAAAAGCAGAAAACACTGAGAAAAATCCAGAATCTAACTCAATCGAAAACACAGGATCTAATGATCCACGTAATCGTCAAGCGATTCCAACGGGAATTCAATTTAGGGCGGAAGTTGCTGTTTCAGAAGGTACAAATGCGGCACCAAATGGTCATAGTGATACCTATATCCTTAATGACGTTAATCGTCAAACGAGTCCATCTGAGGCTGCTCGTATAACTTCTCGGGTAACAAATTATAAAGTTAGATATCACAAAGATGCTAATGGGAAAATTACTTCGTTAGATTGGCTTGTCTATTTTAATAACTATTCAGAGAATTTAGCTAATACGTACCACACTGACGCTGGAGAGCTTTACCGTAACTATATCCAGATTCCTAAAGAAGTGAATATGCCGGATACGATTAC
>ERZ1023464.129-NODE-129-length-11782-cov-3.805236_pt1 | contig 11782 bp, 11 predicted proteins | sample MGYA00380529_ERZ1023464 | MGnify/ENA primary metagenome ERZ1023464 (study PRJEB33173, sample SAMEA4830324) | metagenome | study: EMG produced TPA metagenomics assembly of the PRJEB25223 data set... | reverse complement strand
TATTAGTGGTACAACTTCGATTAATGTAAATTGGGCGGGTTGGTTACTTTTCTTTGGAATTGTATTTTTCAGTGGTTCTTTATATATCTTAGCGTTAACACAAATTCGCATACTAGGTGCAATTACACCTATTGGTGGCGTACTGTTTATTGTAGGTTGGTTAATGTTAGTGATAGGTACGTTTAAAATATAAATTTATAATTGTTATAGAATTCATCTTGTGGGTATAATACACTCCATGAGGTGAATTTTTTATGAGTCAAAATAATCAGCAAGTAGATAGAGGAGATTTAAAGAAAAATCTATCTGAAAAATTTGTGTGGGCGATTGCTTACGGGTCTTGTATCGGTTGGGGTGCATTTATTCTACCGGGTGACTGGATAGGACAATCGGGACCAATTGCAGCAGCGATTGGTATTGTCATAGGTGCATTGTTAATGATACTTATTGCAGTGAGTTACGGTGCATTAGTTGAACGATTCCCAGTTTCGGGTGGCGCGTTTGCTTTTAGCTTTTTAGGATTCGGAAGATATGTAAGTTTCTTCTCATCTTGGTTTTTAACATTTGGTTACATATGTGTAGTGGCATTAAATGCTACTGCGTTTAGTTTGTTAATTAAATTTTTACTACCAGATATTTTAGAAACAGGAAAATTATATACCATTGCAGGTTGGGACGTGTATATCACTGAAATTCTCATTGCATCATTATTGCTTATTGTATTTATGTTTATAGCGATTAAAGGTGCTAGTGTGTCAGGATCACTACAATACTACTTCTGTGTAGCGATGGTTATTACTATATTACTATTGTTCTTTGGTTCGTTCTTTGGAGGTAATTTCTCTTTAGATAATTTACAACCATTAACCAACGAAAAAGAAGGTTGGATTACTTCCATCATTATGATTGTTGCTGTCGCACCGTGGGCATATGTTGGATTTGATAATATTCCACAAACGGCAGAAGAATTTGATTTTGCACCAAATAAGACATTTAAATTAATTGTATATAGTTTATTAGCAGCTGCATTTACTTATGTTTTAATGATTTTATATACAGGTTGGTTAGGTACAACATCAACAAGCCTAAACGGTAATTTATGGTTAACCGGTGCTGTTACGCAAGAAGCCTTTGGTTATATTGGTTTAGCTGTATTAGCAATTGCGATTATTATGGGTATATTTACTGGCTTAAATGGATTCTTAATGAGTTCAAGCCGTCTCCTATTTTCAATGGGACGTTCAGGTATTATGCCTTCTGTATTCAGCAAGTTGCAAAAAAAATATAAGACGCCTTATATAGCAATTATTTTCTTAGTAACCATTACATTAATTGCACCTTGGTTAGGTCGTACAGCACTAACTTGGATTGTTGATATGTCTTCTACAGGTGTATCAATAGCTTATTTCATTACTTGTTTATCAGCAGCTAAATTATTTAGTTATAATAAATCAAGTAACACGTATGGACCTATTTATAAAACATTTGCGATTTTAGGATCAATTGTATCATTTATCTTCTTGTTGTTATTATTAGTTCCAGGTTCTCCGGCGTCACTTTCAGCACCTTCATACATCGCATTAGGCGGCTGGTTAGTGATTGGTTTAATCTTCTTTATTGTGCGTTATCCAAAATTAAAACGCATGGATAATAATAAATTAAGCTTGCTTATCTTAAACCGTTCGGAAAGTGAAGTTGTAGATTTAATTAATGAGAACAAGGCTGAAAACACGAATAAATAGTTTTTCTTGTGATTATTTTATGAATAAAGCATAGAAAACTTAATAAATAGTGAATTAAAACAAGTAGTATTCCTTTACGGTGTGCTGCTTGTTTTTTATTGGGTTAAATCTATAAAAAGGTAAAAAAAAAAAAAAATACTTTTAATTAAAATTGATATTAGTCATAATATATTTAACCGTTGCTATAGATTAGAACGTTTTGAGAAAGAGTACTTTATCAAGTATAGGAGATCAATTTATGAATAAAGAGGATTTATTACTAACGAATATAAAAAATGTATATGATAAAATCGTTTGGCTCAATAAACCTGTAATGGAAGCACGCCTAAAGGGATATACATCGACTGAAATACATTGTATTGAAGCAATTGAAAAAGTGTGCATCCTAATGTGAGCCAACTTGCGCAAACATTATTTATGACACGAGGCGCAATTAGCAAATTAACCAAAAAATTAATTCAAAAAGATGCAATTGTTACTTATAAAAATCCTGATAATAAAAAAGAAGTTTACTTTAAATTAACGGACAAAGGGCGCATAGCATTTGATACACACGAACAGTTACACAAAGAGTTTAAAGAATGTGATGCACAAGTCTTTGATGCAATGACAGATGATCAATATAAAGCTATGATGACTTTTTTAAATGAATACAATGCACATTTGGATAAGGAAATAAACGATAAAGAAAATTAAATAGAAAATGACTGAAAACCAGTAATTAGGCAAAGCGATATAAGCAAAATTATACAAGTATTACTTAAATGAGCAAGGTTGCTTAGGAAGAACTAGGCAATAATGCTTGAGTAAATGGTAGGGGAACGATTTATAGATAGCTATGTAAAAATTTTGTTGACAAGGAAACAAAAGGAGAATGAATACGTGAAAGCTATAGATAAAATACCTACAAATATAATGATTGCTGCCTGGGCAATAGCGCTCGGTGCGATTACGCCGATGCTTGATGCCACAATGATCAATATTGCAATTAAAGATTTAACTCAGGACTTTCACACTACATTAAGTATAATACAGTGGGGTGTGACGGGTTATCTGCTTGCATTGGCCATCGCAGTACCTATATCTGGTTGGTTAATGAATCAATTTAATAGTAAGCGAGTATTTATTTCAGCAGTCGTTGGCTTTGGGATAACTTCATTGGCAACAGGATTGAGTTGGAATATAGTAACGTTTATTAGTTTTAGATTATTGCAAGGCTTTAGTGCAGGTGTGATAACGACATTGATGTCTACGATGCTAGTATTGATCGCAGGTCAAAAGTATATCGGTAGAGTCATTGCAATTGTTAGTACACCTATGATATTAGGACCAATTTTGGGACTTGTACTGGGAGGTTTGATTATACATTTTGCAACATTGCAATGGATATTTTTTATAAATATCTTTGTGACGATTATTGCTGTGCCTATTATGATTAAAAAATTGCCTGACTTTAATCCAGTAAATAAAGAAAAGAAATTAGATTATATAGGTGTCATTAATTTGGCTTTGATAAGTGTGACGTTACTCTATGGTTTAGTACAAGTATCCAAGTTTGGTTCGTTTAATAATCCTGTGACGTATATCAATATGGCCATTGGGGTTATCTGTATAATAGTTTATATTATTTATAATCGTATGAAACAGTACAATACGGTCTTACCGACAAATTTATTTAAATCTCGTAATTTTTTTGCTTGTAGTTTAGGATTATTTCTAGCTAATGTTGCCATATTAGGTCCAATGATTATATTGCCTTTATTCTTTCAACGTTTTCAGCATTTCAGTGCAAATGAAACAGCGATTATGTTAATGCCACAAGAATTAGGTATGCTAATTACACGTCCTTTAATTGGTAAAATTATAGACAAGTATGGAGGTAGAAACATTGTACTTATCAGTACGATGGTTGTACTCATAACATCTGTTTCATTTATGTTTATTTCTGGTCATACGCAAAGTGTTTGGATTGGGCTAATCTTATTTATAAGAGGTTGTGCAGTTGGTGGCGTAATGTTACCTCTGACAAGTTCTGCATATTATGGATTAGAAAGGGAACAATTATCGGAAGCTGGCGTAGGAATTAATATTATAGAGAATATTGGTTCTAGCTTTGGTTCTGCACTTATTGCAACAGTTGTCGCAACAGTCATACATTCAATGTCTTTTAATATACCAAATGAGTTAACTGCATATCATGCTGGATTTTCAGTTGCGGTTATTATACTTGTAGTGTTATTGTTACCAACTTGGTTTATCCATCAAAAAGATAATAAATCATAGTTTGTAGAAGAATCTGTGTCATAAATGAAACATATAGGTTTTGATAGCTAATAATTTATGACTAAATGAATTTATAATAAATCTTTAATAAAATAAGCCACACATGCACTCTTTTCAACGGATGTGTGGCTATTTATATAAATATTAGATTCTTTTTTTACGTATTTTTGTACCTGAAATAATTAGTTTAGAAATTTGATCTGCAAAAAGTAGACCTAAGGCGATAGCACCAGCAATAAGCGTTACTTCAAGCATTGTATTAATGGCTTTACTAAATTCTAAAAGTACTAAATTTTTCGTAGCATCAAATGCTAAACCACCAGGTACGAGTGGAATAATACCGGGAATCATAAAAATGATGACAGGTTCTTTTTTAGACCGTGCCATAATATGACTTAAGCAGCCTAATGCAAGACTACCAAAGAAACTTGAATAAATTGTATGTGTATTTAAACCATCGAAAAATATGGTATAGACCATCCAACCACATGCACCTACGATACCTACCGTGTTATATAAGCGTTTTGGGACATCAAATATAACGCCGAAGAATAGGGAAGCGGTATAACTAAATATAAAATTTAATATCCAAAACATAGACATAACTCCTAAAATATAATAAGTACTGTACTAACGCCAGCTCCAATACCGAATGCAGTAACGAGCGCTTCTAATGATTTGGTGGTAAACATTAACATATGACCGCCAAACAAATCTTGAATTGCGTTTGTAATTAATACACCAGGTACAATAGGCATGACTGCTGCAATTATAATGGTAGAAATTGAACCACCGGGTATGAGATTATGACCGATAATGGTGACTAATCCAATAACTAATGCGCCCATAAATTCTGGGATAAATTGGGCATGCAATTTTTGTTGTAATATTTCGACTACAATATAACCGAAGGAACCAGCTAATAACGCTGTTAATACATCAGTTAAATGGCCGCCTTGTAAATATAAAAAACTGACAGATATGACGGCAGCAGCAATGAATTTATAAAAAAGGTAGTGGTTTTTTATACTTTGTTCTTGATATATTTTTTGAAGTTCTTGAAATGCATCTTCTAAAGAAATGTCACCGAGCGCCAAACGTCTAGAAATGCCATTTGTTCTGGAAATGCGGTGTAAATTCGTATCGCGCGTTCTAATTCTATACATACGTGGATATGACTCATCATGAAGCATGAAGTTGATAACGGTATTTGTAACAAAGCTATTACTTTCTTTGTGTCCCAAAGTGATAGCGATGCGTGTCATCGTATCTTCTACTCGAGAGCCTTCTGCACCAGATTCTAATAATATTCTTCCTGCTAACATGATGACATCTTTTGCTATCTCTTCATCATAACTTTCTATAGCTTGATTATATATTGTCATTTAATCACCAATTAATATTTATTTGAGCAACCCTGACAATCACTGCCTACAGGTTGAGTATAAGTTGCTAAAGTAATATTTTTTATTGTAACACTTTATGATCGTTATTTGTTATTTGAATTGTAACAGGTGCTTAAATGAAGGAAAACTGTATTTTGTGCAATTAATTCAATACATTTATGTTTCAAATATTTCAAATAGGTTAGAATAGTATTAGTTAACTGTTACAGACATGTATTGAGTAGCGACAATATACAACAGTTAATATTAAATTAAGTAGTGATTAAAAGTTCTCCCAAACACACTACATTCAACAAAGGCACACTTATTTATGTGATGAGTGTGCCTTTGTTTATTGCGCTGATTCACACTTAATAAGATTTGAGAATTCTTTTTATGATTAAAGTGAATTGATAACACGTGTACATCGGAAATTGAGAAGATGTATGAAAAAATATATAAAGAAGGTAGCGACATCAATTGCCGCCACCTTCTTTAGTTTGAGAAATATGATAAATCCATTGAATGATTTTATAAAGCAAACAAATCTTGTAAGTTATCTTTAGTCACAATATGACCTACATAAAAGCTTCCGAAGTCGCCATAACGTGCAGTTGTTTCATCGAATCTCATTTCATAAACAATTTTTTTGAATTGTAATGGATCATCTGCAAATAAAGTGACACCCCACTCAAAATCATCAAAGCCCACTGAACCAGTGATGAATTGTTTGATTTTACCAGCATATTGTCTACCTATTTTACCGTGAGCATACATTAATTCTTGGCGTTTTTCTAACGGTAACATATACCAGTTATAAGTTTCATTACGACGTTTATCCATAGGATAGAAACAAATATATTCAGATTGTGGTAATTCTGGGAATAATCTTGGTTTGATGTGTGGATTTTCATAAGGATCTTCGTCAGATTTTCCTGCAAGATAATTACCTAATTCGATGATTGATACATAAGAATAGGTTGGAATTAAGAAATCTGCAATCTTCAATTTATTAAATTCGTTTTCAAAAGCATTTAAATCTTTCATTTCTGGACGCAATGCCCATAAAAGAATATCTGCTTTTTGACCTGTAATATTATAAAAAGCATGATCACCTACGTGATTTGTACGCGCTTCTTCATGTTTATTTAAAAATGTTTGTAATTCATCTACGATTGTTTGACGCTCTTCTGTTGGAACTAAGCGTAAACTTGACCAATCAATAGCGTATAATAAATGTAAACTATACCATCCATCTAACGTTTCTGGTGCTTGTGGCATTTAAATCGCTCCTTTTTCATGAAAAATTCTATGTCTTCACTACAAAATTCTACCATAAAGGAACACTTAAAACATAAGTAAATGATTACAAATTGGTGACATGGAATTCTAAGAAACAATAACGTATAATGAGAAACGTAAAAATAATTAAGAAAAGAAATTTGAGGAGGCCCCTAATGACTTTATTAGATGGATTACAAGAAAAACTTACGGGAAAAAACGTGAAAATCGTTTTACCAGAAGGTGAAGACGAGCGCGTATTAGAAGCGGCAACACAATTACAAGGTACTGATTATGTTTCTCCTATATTATTAGGAAATGAATCGAACATCAAAGCCTTAGCTAGTGATAAAGGTTTAGAAATTTCAGATTTAGAAATCATTGACCCAGAAACAAGCGAATTGAAACAAGAACTTGTTACTGCATTTGTTGAACGCCGTAAAGGTAAAGCGACTGAAGAACAAGCGCAAGAGATGTTGAAAGATGTTAACTACTTTGGGACAATGCTTGTTTATACTGGTAAAGCAGAAGGTTTAGTAAGTGGTGCGGCACATTCAACTGGTGATACGGTACGTCCAGCGTTACAAATCATCAAAACAAAACCAGGTGTCTCTAAAACTTCTGGTATTTTCTTCATGATTAAAGACGATAAACAATATATCTTTGGAGATTGTGCAATCAATCCAACACTTGAAGCACAAGATTTAGCAGAAATAGCTATGGAAAGTGCAAAATCTGCTAAAAGCTTTGGCATGTCACCCCGCGTTGCAATGTTAAGCTTCTCAACTAAAGGTTCTGCAAAATCGGACGATGTTGAAAAAGTTGCAACTGCTGTTAACTTAGCTCAAGAGAAAATTGAAGCAGATCATTTAGAAGATGTTGTTGTAGATGGTGAATTCCAATTTGACGCAGCAATTGTACCTGAAGTTGCTAAGAAAAAAGCACCTGATGCAAAAATTCAAGGCGATGCAAATGTATTCGTATTCCCAAGCTTAGAAGCAGGTAATATTGGTTACAAAATTGCACAACGTTTAGGCGGATTTGATGCAGTAGGTCCAGTATTACAAGGTCTTAATTCTCCAGTGAATGATTTATCACGTGGCTGTTCTAAAGAAGACGTGTATAATTTATCAATCATTACTGCAGCACAATCATTACAATAATGGATTTAGCAAGTAAATATTTTAATGGTATAGATTGGCGTTATATTGATCATTCCTCAGGATTAGAACCAATGCAGTCTTTTGCATTTGATGATACTTTTTCAGAAAGTGTTGGAAAAGATTTATCGTGTAGTGTAGTTCGAACGTGGGTACATCAGCATACTGTTATACTGGGGATCCATGATTCAAGATTGCCTCATTTACAAGAGGGGATTCGCTACCTCACAGAAGAGCGCGGTTACAATGCAATCGTTAGAAATTCTGGAGGTCTTGGTGTTGTATTAGATCAAGGCGTACTTAATATATCGCTGCTCTTTAAAGGTAAACATGATATTAGCATTGATGAAGCTTTTACTGTAATGTATTTATTAATTGCAAAAATGTTTGAAGATGAAGATGTAGATATCGACACACATGAAATCGAAAGATCCTATTGTCCCGGTAAATTTGATTTGAGTATTAATGGTAAGAAATTTGCTGGTATTTCTCAAAGACGCGTCCGTGGTGGAATAGCAGTGCAAGTTTATCTCTGTGTGGAAGGTGATGGTAGTGAACGTGCTGATATGATGAAATCATTTTATGCGCGTGCGTTACAAGGTGAAGAAACAAAATTCACATACCCTGACATTGAACCGCAATGCATGGCCTCACTTGAAACATTATTAGGTAGAACGATTACTGTGCAAGATGTCATGTTTCAATTATTATACGCAATTAAAGATTTAGGTGGCCATTTGAATATGGACCCTATTACCGATGAAGAATGGTTAAGTTATGAAGGTTATTTTGAAAAAATGATTGAACGTAATGCGAAAATAAACCGCTCTATGGATTGACGTTAATTAAAGAACAGGTGATATACTTCAAATCGAAGTAATTCACCTGTTCTTTTTGTTTTGCGGATTTCCGCATAATTTGTGGTAATGGATTTTTATATCTGTTGAATTATAGAAATGAAATAAGTAATATAGTGAAAGTATGGTTAAAAAATGCAGTACTAATAAAATTCCTTGAATTTAACGTGAGTTTTTTGAATATATGGCTAGTGCGTTTTATAATAGGGAAGTATTGAAAATAATTAGTAGCTGGTGTTAACTTTTTGTAACAACGATTTACAGAGCATTTGAATCATTAATTTCAAGCCCTTTGCTAAAATAATGCATCTATGACTAGAGTCGTATGGTAATATATGAAATTTATGAGATAATGTGTAATGGTATGTGCAAAAATAGAAAAAGAACGATTGTTTTAGAATAAATATTAAAGATGCTTTAAATAATTAAGCGAGGCATCGTTAATGAACACTGTGAAAACAGTTTATTTCCCAGGGAATATAGTTCATTGCATAAGCAGAATTAGAATGCGGGTATACACAAAAAAGGTGTAGTACACAGAAAATATAAAATTAAAGAAAATACTAAAGGTGATTGAAAATATGGCACAACAAGGATACGGGGAAGCGAATGGAAAGGTAATTTTAATAGGCGAACATGCTGTTACATTTGGCGAACCAGCTATTGCAATTCCATTTACAACTGGAAAAGTTAAAGCGAAAATAGAATCTCTAGAGACAACAAACGCTTCATATATAAAAAGTGATGTATACGATGGAGAATTACAAAAGGCACCAGAGCATTTGAAAGCAGTGATTACACGTTTTATTGAAAAATATAAGATAGCGACGCCTATTAAAGTTTCAATCGATACGAACTTGCCACCTTCTAGAGGATTAGGTTCTAGTGCTGCGATGGCAGTCGCTTTTGTGCGTGCAAGTTTTGATTATTTGGATGAGCCACTATCGGATGAAATGTTAATAGAAGAAGCAAATTGGGCTGAACGCATTGCTCATGGTAAGCCGAGTGGTATAGATACACAAACAATCGTCTCAAATAAACCCGTATGGTTCAAACAAGGTAAGGTTACAACATTGAAACCTTTAGATTTAAATGGTTATATGGTAGTTATCGATACTGGTGTTCGAGGTTCTACTAAACAAGCTGTTGAAGATGTACACCAATTATGTGAAGGTGATAGTACATATCTGCAATATGTTGAACATATTGGTAAACTTGTACATGAAGCAAGTGAATCAATTGAACATCATAATTTTGAACAATTAGCTAAGGTGTTTAATCTGTGTCAAAAAAATTTAAGAACACTTACAGTCAGTCATGACAAAATAGAAGAAATATTAGAAGCGAGTAAGGCGCAAGGTGCGATTGCAGGTAAACTAACTGGCGGTGGCCGTGGTGGAAGTATGATTGTACTTGCAACTAATGAAGAGACAGCTAAGCGTATTGCAGAAAGTGCAACGCAATTAGGTGCGCATCATACATGGATTGAATATTTAGGAGGGTAATGAAGTTGGTGAATAGTGGTAAGGCACGTGCACATACAAATATTGCACTGATTAAGTATTGGGGAAAGGCTGACGAAACATATATTATTCCAATGAATAATAGTTTATCTGTTGCGTTAGAACGCTTTTATACTGAAACGAAAGTTACGTTTGATGAGAGCTATACGAAAGATACACTTATACTAAATGGTGAAACAGTTACTGCAAGTGAATCAGCTAAAATTAGTCGTTTTATGGATATTGTTAGAGCGACATCAGGCACAACAATGTTTGCATATATAGAGAGCGACAACCATGTTCCAACTGCTGCTGGTTTAGCATCATCAGCAAGTGCGTATGCCGCATTAGCAGCTGCTTGTGACAAGGCTTTAAACCTTGGATTAACGGGTAAAGCATTATCTAGGTTAGCACGTAGAGGCTCTGGGTCAGCATCAAGAAGCATCTACGGTGGCTTTGTAGAATGGGAAAAAGGGCATGATGATGAATCATCGTACAGTTTTCCCATTGAAGCAGATCATTGGGAACAAGAGTTGGCAATGATTTTTGTAGTTATTAATAATAAAACAAAAAAAATTTCGAGTCGTGCCGGTATGTCACATACACGTGATACATCTCGCTTTTATCAATATTGGTTAAATCATGTAGATGAAGACATAGCGTCAGTTAAGCATGCCATTGAGCGAAAAGACTTTATGCAAATGGGTGAAGTCATTGAAGCTAATGGTTTACGTATGCATGCAACCAATTTAGGTGCACAACCTCCATTTACATATATGGTTGAGGATAGCTATCTTGCGATGGATATTGTTGATCAGTGTAGAAAAGCTGGTTATCCATGTTATTTTACAATGGATGCAGGACCTAATGTGAAAATTTTAGTAGAAAAGAAAAATCAACAAGCAGTTATTGATGCGCTACATAAATCTTTTGATAAAGATCAAATTATTGCAAGTGACATTATAAGTACAGGCGTTGAAATTATTGAGTAAGGAAGAGATAAAATGATTCAAGTAAAAGCACCAGGTAAACTCTATATTGCAGGTGAATATGCAGTTACTGAACCAGGATATAAATCCGTATTAATTGCGGTCGATCGATTTGTAACTGCTTCAATTGAAGACTCAAATGCCACTCAAGGTACCATACATTCTAAAACACTACATCATGATCCAGTGACTTTTAAAAGAAGAGAAGATCAAATCATCGTATCCGATGTACATGCGGCTAAACAACTTAAATATGTCATTACAGCAATTGAAGTATTTGAACAATATGTGCGCAGTAACCATATCAGTTTAAAACATTTCAATTTGACGATTGATAGTAATTTAGATGACGCAAATGGCCATAAATACGGGTTAGGTTCAAGTGCAGCCGTGCTTGTTTCTGTAGTCAAAGTATTGAATGAGTTTTATGAAACGCATTTATCAAATCTTTATATTTATAAACTAGCGGTAATCGCGAATATGAAATTGCAGAGTTTAAGTTCATGTGGTGACATCGCTGTTAGTATTTACACTGGTTGGTTAGCGTAAAGTACATTTGATCATGAGTGGGGCTCTCAACAAA
>ERZ1023464.127-NODE-127-length-11950-cov-4.509542_pt1 | contig 11950 bp, 8 predicted proteins | sample MGYA00380529_ERZ1023464 | MGnify/ENA primary metagenome ERZ1023464 (study PRJEB33173, sample SAMEA4830324) | metagenome | study: EMG produced TPA metagenomics assembly of the PRJEB25223 data set... | reverse complement strand
TACTTTTTCTCAGCTCTATCTTTGGAGTATGGGAGAAAGACTCGTGGACCTGAGAGTCATTAAAGAATGCCTGCACCAGATGATTTTGGATCAAGATCAGATTCAGGAAATCATTCTCTCTCTTTGGGAAAATAGTGCTGTTCTCACTAAAACAGCCCAGCAACTCTATCTGCACCGCAATTCTCTCCAATACAAGATTGATAAATGGGAAGAATTGACCGGTCTTCAGTTGAAAGAATTGACCGACCTGACCCTGTGTTATCAATTGATTTTACCAGATATTCTCTAAAGTTTTGTGCAAGTTGCACAGAACTTTTTTATTTTTTTTGGTCACCTTGCCATAGAAATGTAAAGCGTTTTCATCTATAATAAAACTATCAAAAGACAAAAGGAGTTCACCTCATGGTAGAATTAAATCTTAAAAATATTTACAAAAAATATCCAAACAGCGAACACTACTCAGTTGAAGACTTCAACTTGGACATCAAAGACAAAGAGTTTATCGTTTTCGTAGGTCCTTCAGGATGTGGTAAATCAACAACTCTTCGTATGATTGCTGGTCTTGAAGACATCACAGAAGGTACTGCATCTATCGATGGCGTGGTTGTCAACGACGTAGCTCCAAAAGACCGTGATATCGCCATGGTATTCCAAAACTACGCTCTTTACCCACACATGACTGTTTATGACAACATGGCTTTTGGTTTGAAATTGCGTAAATACAGCAAGGAAGACATCGACAAACGTGTGCAAGAAGCAGCTGAAATCCTTGGATTGAAAGAATTCTTGGAACGTAAACCAGCTGACCTTTCAGGTGGTCAACGTCAACGTGTTGCCATGGGTCGTGCGATTGTCCGTGATGCAAAAGTATTCTTGATGGACGAACCTTTGTCAAACTTGGATGCAAAACTTCGTGTATCTATGCGTGCTGAAATCGCTAAAATCCACCGTCGTATCGGAGCTACCACTATCTACGTAACTCACGACCAAACAGAAGCGATGACACTTGCAGACCGTATCGTTATCATGTCAGCAACTAAGAACCCTGCTGGTACAGGTACTATCGGACGTGTAGAACAAATCGGTACACCTCAAGAAGTTTACAAAAACCCAGTTAACAAATTCGTAGCAGGATTCATCGGAAGCCCAGCTATGAACTTCATCAATGTGAAATTGGTTGGTAGCGAAATTGTTTCTGACGGTGTCCGTTTGAAAGTTCCAGAAGGAGCATTGAAAGTTCTTCGTGAAAAAGGCTACGAAGGTAAAGAATTGATCTTCGGTATTCGTCCAGAAGACGTGAATGCAGAACCTGCTTTCCTTGAAACATTCCCAGAATCAGTTGTGAAAGCTACTATCTCTGTATCAGAGTTGCTTGGTTCAGAATCTCACCTTTACTGCCAAGTTGGTAAAGACGAATTTGTTGCTAAAGTGGATGCTCGTGACTACTTGCAAACAGGTGCAACAGTTGAACTTGGATTTGACTTGAACAAAGCACACTTCTTTGATGTAGAAACTGAAAGAACAGTTTACTAAGATAAATGAAACTCAAAACACTGCTAGAAATCTGGCAGTGTTTTTTGCGGTTGAGTAGAAAAAACTCCTGGGAAATTCCAGGAGAGTATGAGTGGTTATTTAAACTTGAATCCTTCGTAAACAAGATCTGCTTTTGGATTTTGTTTTTTAATCTGTTTGGCGAGTGATTTCATCATAGAAAGAGGACCACACATATAGACGCTTGCATGATCGGACACTTCTTCTTGTTCAAAATTAAGATAGCCGTCTTTCCTACTGTCTACTAGATGGAGGTCAAAATTAGGATTTTTCTGAGCATAGTCACAGAGCAAATCCAGATAGACTGCATTTTCATTTCCACGGAAGCTATAGTAGAAGTGAACTTGTTTATCTAAAATAGGATGTTCACGGATGTAAGAGATGAAGGGGGTGATCCCAATGCCTCCAGCAATCCAAACCTGATTTTTTCTTCCTTCTTCTATGATCATGTGTCCGTAAGCTCTGTCTACGCTTACTTTGCTGCCGACTTGAAGATTGTCATAGATATTCTTGGTATGGTCACCTGAATTTTTAACAGTAAAGTAAAGAGTTTGACCATGACCTCCTGAGATAGAAAAGGGATGTGGAGCACTTTCAAAGCCTTCTTGGAAAATCTTTAGAAAGGCAAATTGTCCTGATTGATAGTTGAAAGGTCTGCTAAGATGGATTTGAATTTCTCTAGTATCGTGATTTAAGCGTTTGAGATTGGTAATTTTCCCTAGATAGGGGAAGCCGATCTTTTGATATAGAAAAATGATATAAAAACCAGCTAGTAAGCCTAAAAGGGCATAGCTACCAACAAGAAAACTTAGAAGATTAAATGTAAGGAGACGATTGCCCATCATCATGTAGACATGAAAGAGTCCGAAAATATAGGCTAGGTAAACCAGACGGTGAATCCATCGCCAAGCTTCGTATTGGATGTATTTGCCTAAATAGGCGACAAGGATGATACTGATAAAGATATAGATGGCAAGATTGCCAAACTGAGCAGCTAAATGAGAGCCCCACAAACCGCCCATACTAAAGTTATGAAAGATGAGTAGGATGATGGAGAGAAAGGCTGTGAATTTGTGGACGGTGTAGACCTTCTCCAAACCGTGAAACCAGCTTTCTAGTAGTGGGAGACGAGTGGCTAGGATAAAAGTCAGAGATAGGCTTGTTAAAGCTAGTCCTGGAATCATGAATTGGGGAGAAGTGTTCATCCAAGTCAAAATAGTCAAGATAAAACTAGCTATGATAAAGAGTAGTCCTTTGATTGATTTCATAGAAAATTCCATTTCATTAAGATTTTGATTTGTTGTAAACAAATTTGTTACATTTTATCATAGAAAATGTATGGTGTCAAATTGAGTTCTATAAATATCTACTCTCATCAAAAAACTCTCCAATGAACTGGAGAGTGGCTGTTTATACTCAATGAAAATCAAAGAGCAAACTAGGAAGCTAGCCGCAGGCTGTACTTGAGTACGGCAAGGTGAAGCTGACGTGGTTTGAATTTGATTTTCGAAGAGTATTATTCTGCAGCTTGTTGCCAACGTTTGGCTAGCATATGAGATAGGCTAGAAATGGCTAGGTTAAAGCTGAAGTAGATGAGGGCAATCAGGATATACAGACTGAAGACTTGCTCTGGTTCGAAATAACGGCCCATGAGAATTTGGCTGGCTCCAAAGAGCTCTTGTAGGGCGATAACAGAGTAGAGGAGGCTGGTATCCTTAATTACGGTTACAAACTGGGAAATGATAGCTGGCAACATTTTACGAATGGCTTGTGGGAGAATGATATGGTAGAGGATTTGTGCAGAAGTAAATCCTTGTGACATTCCTGCTTCGTACTGCCCTTTGTCTACGGCATTGAGACCGCCTCGGATAATCTCAGCTAGCGCTGCTGATGTAAAGAGGGTAAAGGCAGTGATTCCTGCTGGTGTGGATTTCATCTTGAACACTAAAAAGATAGTGAAAATCCAGAGGAGGTTGGGAACATTACGCACAAACTCGATGTAAATGCTGGAGATGATGCGCAAGATAGGATTTTTACCATTTCTCATGACGGCTAGCACCGTACCGATGAGGGTAGAGAGGACGATGGCAATTAGAGAAATATAGAGGGTCAAGCCAAATCCTTTAAAGATAAAGACTAGGTTATCTGGGGTCAAAACTTCTAAAATGGATTCCATAGTAACCTCCTAAAGCGAATAGGCTTTTTTGTTTGCTTGCTCCATCTTGCGACCAAACTGGGCAACAGGGAAGCATAGAGAGAAGTAGAGCAGGGCAGCGCCTAAAAAGGCTGGAATGTAGTTTCCGTTAAGAGCCGACCAAGACTTGGTCACAAACATCAAGTCCACTCCAGAGATGATAGCGACTGTCGAGGTGTTCTTAATGAGGTTGACGATTTGGTTGGTCAAAGGAGGGAGAATAATACGGAAGGCCTGAGGCAAGATAATCAAGCGCATGGCACTGATATAGGTAAAACCTTGCGACAAGGCGGCCTCCATCTGACCGCTAGGAATAGATTGAATACCTGAGCGAAACACCTCAGCGATATAGGCGCCGTGATAGAGTCCCACGCAGAGAACGGCTGTCCAATAAATCGGAATCATGATGATATGGTCACTGATAAGAGGTAGGCCATAAAAAACGATAACAAACTGCACCAAGAGGGGAGTGTTTTGGTAAAATTCAACAAAGATGCGAGCCATAATGCGCAAAATTGGACGTTTGCTGGTTGACATAGCTCCAAAGAAGATGCCTAAAACCATGGCTAGGATAAAGGATCCGATAGCTAGGGCAAGAGTGAAGAGGAATCCATTGAAAAATTGTCCAAAATCCTGAAAATAGGCTGTCCAAGATGATAAATCTGTCATAGGGTGTCCTCCTTAATCTGCGGTATGGCTAGATGGTTTGAGCTTGTAACGGTCATAAAGTTTCTGCAAACTACCATCCTTGCTCCATTTAGTAACCAAGTTATCGAGATAGTCGTTGAGCTCGGTATTTGATTTCTTGGTAACGATACCGTAGTCAGATGGCTTGAAACTATCATCTAGTAGTACTGTGCGTTTGCTGATGTAGCCAGATAGAATCGAGCGGTCAACGGAAAAAGCATCAATACGGTGAGCATGGAGAGAAGTAATCAATTCTGGGTAGGAACCAAGTTCGACGAATTTAAAGGTCAAGCCTTTCTTTTTGCCCAGTTCAGTAATCAGGCGTTGGGTGATGGAACCTTGGGCAACTCCGATGGTTTTGCCGTTTAGGTCCTCAATCTTTTTGATTTTGGCAGATTTATTGACCAAAAATCCAGAAGCGTCTGTGTAGTAGGGACTGGTAAAGTTGTAGAGTTTTTTGCGTTCGTCTGTGATGGTAAAGGTCGCGATATCCATATCGACCTGTTCATTGTCTAGAAGTGGTCCTCGAGTTTGCGCTGTAACAGGTACATAGCGAACCTTGACCTTGAGCTCATCAGCTACCATTTTTGCCAAGTCAGTTTCGATACCAGAATAGGTTCCTGTCTTAGGATCCTTGTAGCCAAAATTGGGAACGTCTTGTTTGACACCGACAACCAGTTCGCCTCTTTTTTGAATATCTGCGACGCTGGTATCAGCCTGGACTGGTTTTGCAGCAACAAGGCTGAAAAGGCTAATCAATAATGCTAATAAAAAGAATTTCTTTTTCATAGGCGCCTCCTTATTTGACTTTGTCACTTTCGTGGTTGATGATTTTGCTGAGAAATTGTTGGGCACGAGGTTCGCTTGGATTGTCGAAAAAGTCATCGACATCTGTCGTATCCACCAAAACTTCTCCATCAGCCATAAAGATAATGCGGTCAGCAACTTCACGGGCAAAGCCCATTTCATGGGTAACGACAATCATATTCATACCCTCGTGGGCCAATTTTTGCATAACTGCCAGAACATCACCGATGGTTTCAGGATCAAGGGCAGATGTTGGTTCATCAAAGAGAAGGAGTTCAGGATGCATAGCGAGTCCACGAGCAATGGCAATCCGTTGTTTTTGTCCACCAGAAAGCATAGCTGGATAAGAATCTTTCTTGTCCCACATATTTACAAATTCCAAATATTTTTGAGCTGTTTTTTCAGCTTCTTTTTTATCAATTCCTAGAACTTTTATGGGTGCGAGTGTTACGTTTTCTAACACTGTTTTGTGAGGGTAGAGGTTAAAATGTTGGAAAACCATGCCGACTTCCTTGCGAAGAGGTACCAAATCTTTCTGGCTGGCACCAGCAACTTGGCGCCCATTTACTAGAAGACTTCCCTTGTTTACAGCCTCCAAACCATTGATGGTGCGGATAAGAGTGGATTTTCCAGAACCAGATGGTCCGAGTAGGACAACAACTTGTCCTTTTTCAAAACGGAGATTGATGTCGCGGAGCGCGTGGTAGTCTCCGTAATATTTTTCGACGTGTTCAAATTCTACTAAAGCCATAAGGAGTCTCCTTTGTGTTAGATTTTATAACATGATTTTACACCAAAAGATTTTTCTTGTCAAATCATATCTGAAAAAATTCACTAAAATTTTATAAAAAAGCAATCTGGATAGAGAAAAAGCCTAAATCATGTTATAATGAAGCAATAGAATTCTTAGAAAGAGTGGATGTCTTTTTGATAACACCTACTTATGAATGGCAGTTTGCCCCGCAGATAGAAGATGCGGATTTTACAAAGATAGCCAAGAAGGCTGGACTGGGTCCTGAGGTGGCTCGGTTATTATTTGAGAGAGGGATTCAGAACCAAGAAAGTCTGAAGAAGTTTTTGGAACCTTCTTTAGAGGATTTGTATGACCCTTATCTGCTCCATGATATGGGTAAGGCAGTGGAACGGATTCGTCAGGCCATTGAAGAAGGGGAAAGTATTCTCGTTTATGGAGACTACGATGCGGATGGCATGACTTCGGCTTCGATTGTGAAGGAAAGTTTGGAACAACTTGGTGCCGAGTGCCGTGTTTACCTACCCAATCGTTTTACTGATGGCTATGGACCTAATGCAAGTGTCTATAAATACTTTATCGAGCAAGAAGGGATTTCTTTGATTGTGACGGTGGATAATGGGGTTGCTGGTCACGAAGCCATTGAATTGGCCCAGTCTATGGGAGTGGATGTCATTGTGACTGACCACCATTCCATGCCTGAAACCCTCCCTGATGCCTATGCCATTGTCCATCCTGAACACCCTGATGCGGACTATCCTTTCAAATATTTGGCTGGTTGTGGAGTTGCTTTCAAGCTGGCTTGTGCCCTTTTAGAAGAAGTACAAGTGGAATTGCTTGATTTGGTCGCTATTGGAACCATTGCTGATATGGTGAGTTTGACAGATGAGAACCGTATCTTGGTTCAATATGGTCTGGAAATGTTGGGGGACACTCAGCGTATTGGTCTACAAGAAATGCTAGAAATGGCTGGGATTGCTGCCAACGAAGTAACAGAAGAAACGGTTGGTTTCCAGATTGCCCCTCGTTTGAATGCCTTGGGCCGTTTGGATGATCCCAATCCTGCCATTGATTTGCTGACTGGATTTGACGACGAGGAAGCTCACGAGATTGCCCTTATGATTCATCAGAAAAATGAAGAGCGCAAGGAAATCGTCCAGTCTATCTATGAAGAAGCCAAGACCATGGTGGATCCTGAGAAGAAGGTCCAAGTCTTGGCTAAGGAAGGTTGGAATCCTGGGGTTCTAGGAATCGTGGCTGGTCGTTTGTTGGAAGAACTAGGGCAGACAGTCATCGTTCTCAATATAGAAGACGGTCGTGCCAAGGGCAGTGCTCGTAGTGTGGAAGCGGTCGATATTTTTGAGGCTCTGGATCCTCATCGAGACCTCTTCATCGCCTTTGGTGGCCATGCTGGTGCAGCAGGAATGACGCTGGAAGTGGAGAAACTCTCAGATTTATCTCAGGTTTTGGAAGATTATGTCCGTGAAAAAGGAGCAGATGCTGCTGGCAAGAACAAGTTAAATCTAGATGAAGAACTGGATTTGGAGACACTTAGCTTGGAAACGGTCAAAAGTTTTGAACGTTTGGCACCTTTTGGCATGGACAATCAGAAACCTACCTTTTATATCAAGGATTTTCAGGTCGAAAGTGCCCGTACTATGGGGGCAGGCAATGCTCATCTCAAGTTGAAAATTTCCAAAGGTGAAGCGAGTTTTGAAGTGGTAGCCTTTGGCCAAGGCAGATGGGCAACAGAGTTTTCTCAAACCAAGAATCTAGAGCTGGCAGTCAAATTGTCTGTCAACCAATGGAATGGCCAAACTGCCCTCCAGTTGATGATGGTGGATGCGCGTGTGGAGGGTGTTCAACTTTTTAACATTCGTGGGAAGAATGCAGTCTTGCCAGAAGGAGTTCCAGTCTTGGATTTTGCTGTAGAACTACCAGATTTAGTAGATAGCGAAGCTGTGGTTGTAAAAACCGTTCCAGAGGATATTACTCAGCTGAAGACCATTTTTAAGAAACAGAATTTTTCCGCTGTCTATTTCAAGAATGATATTGATAAGGCCTACTATCTGACAGGGTATGGGACTAGAGAGCAGTTTGCTAAATTGTACAAGACTATCTACCAGTTTCCAGAGTTTGATATTCGCTACAAACTGAAGGATTTGGCTACTTATCTCAATATCCAACAAATCTTGCTGGTCAAAATGATTCAAGTATTTGAAGAACTAGGCTTTGTGACGATCAAAGATGGTGTCATGACAGTGAATAAAGAGGCACCGAAGCGGGAAATCGGAGAGAGTCAAATTTACCAAAATCTCAAACAAACCGTCAAAGACCAAGAAATGATGGCGCTGGGTACCGTTCAAGAAATTTATGACTTTTTAATGGAAAAATAGCATAAAAATCTAGTTATCCGCATAAAAACTGGACTTATCACACTTTATCAAGGTCAAAACCACTCAATTTACTACTAATTTACTACTTATGAATGAGCTTTGATACGACGATTTATCCTTGAAAAGTGAAGATATAAAGATACTTCCAATAAAATTTGAATATTTAATAGGTAGACACTTCAAAAAATGAGGTGTCTATTTTTTTACCCGATTTTGAAAGGAAGTGAACTTATGAAAACAAAAAATCAAGAATCAAAAGGTCGTTCCCCACTCTTTAAGACCATCAAACATTCATTCAGCCAATAAAAAAGAAAGGATAGGTAAAAATATGGAACTTAAATTTGTGATTCCCAACATGGAAAAAACATTCGGCAATTTAGAATTTGCTGGCGAGGATAAAGTCGTTCAGCGAAGAATCAACGGACGGCTAACTGTCTTATCAAGAAGCTATAATCTCTATTCTGATGTTCAAAGAGCAGATGATATTGTGGTGGTGCTTCCTGCTGAAGCTGGCGAAAAACATTTCGGCTTTGAGGAACGTGTGAAGTTAGTCAATCCACGTATTACCGCAGAGGGCTACAAAATCGGCACTCGTGGTTTTACAAATTACCTTTTACATGCTGACGACATGATAAAAGAATAAAGAAAGAGAGGAAAAATGATGAGATTAGCAAATGGCATTGTATTAGATAAAGACACGACTTTTGGAGAATTGAAATTCTCTGCTCTACGTCGTGAAGTGAGAATCCAAAATGAAGACGGGTCGGTTTCAGATGAAATCAAGGAACGTACCTATGACTTAAAATCCAAAGGACAAGGACGCATGATTCAAGTAAGTATTCCTGCCAGCGTGCCTTTGAAAGAGTTTGATTATAACGCACGGGTGGAACTTATCAATCCCATTGCGGACACCGTTGCTACTGCCACCTATCAAGGAGCAGATGTTGACTGGTATATCAAGGCAGACGATATTGTGCTGACAAAGGATTCTAGTTCATTCAAAGCTCAACCACAAGCAAAGAAAGAACCGACACAAGACAAATAGTCGCTAGGTAGAAAGGAGACTTTTTCGCATGAAACAGCGTGGTAAAAGGATTCGCCCATCTGGTAAAGATTTAGTCTTTCATTTTACGATAGCGTCACTCCTGCCTGTTTTCCTGCTGGTTGTCGGACTGTTTCATGTGAAGACAATCCAGCAGATCAACTGGCAGGATTTTAACCTATCACAAGCAGATAAGATTGACATTCCCTATTTAATTATCAGTTTCAGTGTCGCAATTCTTATCTGCTTGCTGGTAGCGTTTGTATTCAAACGGGTTCGCTATGATACGGTTAAACAACTTTACCACCGTCAAAAACTGGCAAAGATGATACTTGAAAACAAGTGGTATGAATCTGAACAGGTCAAAACAGAGGGTTTCTTTAAAGATAGTGCTGGTCGTACAAAGGAAAAGATAACCTACTTCCCTAAAATGTATTATCGACTTAAAAATGGCTTGATACAGATACGGGTGGAAATCACGCTGGGAAAATATCAAGACCAACTCTTACACTTGGAAAAGAAATTAGAGAGTGGCTTGTACTGTGAGCTGACGGATAAAGAGTTAAAGGATTCCTATGTGGAATATACTTTGCTCTATGACACCATAGCCAGTCGTATTTCTATTGATGAAGTAGAAGCTAAAGATGGTAAACTTCGCTTAATGAAAAACGTATGGTGGGAATATGATAAGCTCCCTCATATGTTGATTGCTGGTGGTACAGGTGGCGGTAAAACTTACTTTATACTGACACTGATTGAAGCCTTGCTTCATACAGATTCAAAACTGTATATTCTTGACCCGAAAAATGCTGACCTTGCGGACTTAGGTTCTGTGATGGCAAATGTCTACTATAGAAAAGAAGACTTGCTTTCTTGCATTGAAACATTCTATGAAGAAATGATGAAACGTAGTGAGGAAATGAAGCAGATGAAGAACTATAAGACTGGCAAAAATTATGCTTACTTAGGTCTCCCGGCACACTTCTTAATCTTTGATGAATACGTCGCTTTCATGGAAATGCTGGGAACAAAAGAAAACACCGCAGTTATGAATAAGCTGAAACAGATTGTCATGTTAGGTCGTCAAGCTGGCTTCTTTCTAATACTGGCTTGTCAACGTCCAGACGCAAAATATTTAGGCGACGGAATCCGTGATCAGTTTAATTTCAGAGTGGCTTTAGGTCGTATGTCTGAAATGGGCTATGGCATGATGTTTGGCAGTGACGTACAAAAGGATTTCTTCTTAAAGCGAATCAAAGGTCGTGGCTATGTTGATGTAGGAACAAGTGTCATATCAGAGTTTTATACTCCCCTTGTACCAAAAGGATATGATTTCTTGGAGGAAATTAAAAAGTTATCCAACAGCAGACAGTCCACGCAGGCGACGTGCGAAGCGGAAGTCGCAGGTGTGGACTGATCTTGCTGGCTGGTGTGGCAATAGCCACGCCAGCACTTAACCCCCCGTATCTAACAGGGGGGTACAAATCGACAGGAAACAGTCAAAAAAACATTAGAAAATCCTTTGGTTACAAGGGATTTACAAAATTTCAGCGTATGTCAAATGGGCTTTAAAAGTTGACATACGCCTTTTTGATTGGAGGGATTTTTACTGAATGAACAAACTTGGTTACAGCATTTAAAAGAAAAACGCTTGGCTTATGGACTATCTCAAAACCGTTTAGCTGTTGCGACTGGTATTACAAGGCAGTATCTAAGCGATATTGAAACAGGAAAAGTCAAGCCATCAGAGGATTTACAGCAGTCCCTTTGGGAAGCTCTGGAACGCTTCAATCCCGACGCTCCCCTTGAAATGCTGTTTGATTATGTAAGGATTCGCTTTCCGACAACAGACGTACAGCAGGTGGTGGAAAACATCTTACAACTGAAACTGACCTATTTTCTTCATGAGGACTATGGTTTCTATTCTTATTCAGAGCATTATGCTTTAGGCGACATATTCGTCCTTTGCTCCCATGAACTGGACAAAGGAGTTCTGGTGGAATTGAAAGGTCGTGGGTGCAGACAATTTGAAAGCTATCTTCTGGCACAACAAAGAAGCTGGTATGAGTTCTTTATGGACGTTTTGGTGGCTGGCGGTGTGATGAAACGCCTTGACCTTGCCATTAACGATAAGACAGGGATTTTGAATATCCCTGTACTCACTGAAAAGTGCCAACAGGAAGAATGTATCTCCGTCTTCCGCAGTTTTAAAAGCTATCGCAGTGGCGAACTGGTACGCAAAGAGGAAAAGGAATGTATGGGAAACACCCTCTATATCGGTTCATTACAAAGTGAAGTTTATTTCTGTATCTATGAAAAGGACTACGAGCAGTACAAGAAAAATGATATTCCCATTGAAGACGCAGAAGTAAAAAACCGTTTTGAGATTCGATTGAAAAATGAGCGTGCCTATTATGCAGTCCGTGATTTACTCGTCTATGACAATCCAGAGCATACCGCCTTTAAAATTATCAATCGGTATATCCGTTTTGTAGGTAAAGACGACCCCAACCAGCGTCATG
>ERZ1023464.126-NODE-126-length-11993-cov-4.341347_pt1 | contig 11993 bp, 10 predicted proteins | sample MGYA00380529_ERZ1023464 | MGnify/ENA primary metagenome ERZ1023464 (study PRJEB33173, sample SAMEA4830324) | metagenome | study: EMG produced TPA metagenomics assembly of the PRJEB25223 data set... | reverse complement strand
GTAGAGGATGCGGTTTTTTTCTCATTCCCCAATCCTATAGATCCACAAGAACACATAACATAGACAATAATCTATATAGATGGTACTCTATATATTGTAAGGGAGGTATGGTTATGTCTTATCAAGAACTAGCAACAATATTAAAAGTTTTATCTGATCCAAGCAGATTAGAAATAATAGATTTACTTTCATGTGGTGAACTATGTGCTTGTGATTTACTGGAACATTTTCAATTTTCACAGCCTACGCTAAGTCATCATATGAAGTCATTAGTCGATAAGCAATTAGTTCTTTCAAGAAAAGAAGGTAATAAACATATGTATCGACTTAATCATGAAATTTTAGATGATGTTAATCATAACTTAAATCTTATTAATACATCTAACGAACGATGTGTATGTAAAAATATGAAGTCAGGTGAGTGTTAATGACAATATTAGCAATTGTGATTTTTCTTTTAACTTTAACCTTTGTGATATGGCAACCGAAAGGTTTAGATATTGGTATCACAGCTTTAATTGGAGCTATCGTTGCGATCATTACGGGAGTCGTAAGTTTTTCCGATGTATTAGAAGTAACTGGTATTGTTTGGAATGCTACTTTAACATTTGTAGCTGTTATTCTTATTTCATTAATATTAGATGAAATTGGATTTTTTGAATGGTCTGCGATACATATGGTCAAGGCTTCAAACGGTAATGGATTAAAAATGTTTGTTTTTATCATGTTACTTGGGGCAATTGTAGCAGCCTTTTTCGCAAATGATGGTGCAGCTTTAATCTTAACGCCCATTGTATTAGCGATGGTAAGGAATCTAGGATTTAATAAAAAAATGATTTTCCCCTTTATTATTGCCAGTGGTTTTATTGCAGATACGACATCACTGCCCTTAATTGTAAGTAACTTAGTTAATATTGTTTCTGCAGATTACTTTGATATTGGGTTTGTTGAGTATTTTAGTCGAATGATTATTCCTAATATATTCTCTCTGATTGCTAGTATTCTCGTCTTATGGATATATTTCAGAAAATCTATACCTAAAAGGTTCGATACAGAAAATCTTTCAGACCCTAAAAATGCAATTAAAGACCCTAAATTATTTAAGGTTTCATGGATTGTATTAGCAATACTACTTGTGGGTTATCTTGTTAGTGAGTTTATTCAAATCCCTGTATCAATCATTGCTGGTATTATTGCTATTATCTTTGTACTGTTAGCTCGCAATTCCGAAGCTGTGCATACGAAACAAGTAATTAAAGGTGCGCCATGGAATATTGTCCTATTTTCAATTGGTATGTATTTAGTCGTATTCGGCTTGAAAAACGTAGGCATCACCGCAATTTTAGCTGATGTATTATCCAATATTTCAAGTTATGGACTATTCAGTAGTGTTATGGGCATGGGCTTTATATCTGCTTTGTTATCATCAATTATGAATAATATGCCTACAGTTTTAATAGATGCAATTGCTATCGGACAATCGAATGTAGTTGGAACAATTAAAGAAGGTATGGTTTATGCGAATGTCATAGGTTCTGATTTAGGACCTAAAATTACACCAATTGGTTCTTTAGCAACATTATTGTGGCTACATGTCTTAACACAAAAAGGTGTGAAGATTTCGTGGGGGACATACTTTAAAACTGGAATTATCATTACTATTCCAGTCCTATTTGTAACACTCTTAGGTTTATACCTTACACTAATCATATTTTAAGAAAAGAGGCTTTAATTATGGATAAGAAAACAATTTATTTTATATGTACAGGAAACTCTTGTCGTAGCCAAATGGCTGAAGGTTGGGGAAAAGAAATATTGGGTGAAGATTGGAATGTCTATTCTGCTGGTATTGAAACACATGGTGTTAATCCTAAAGCAATAGAAGCTATGAAAGAAGTAGATATTGATATCTCAAACCATACATCAGATTTGATTGATGGTGATATCTTTGAACAGTCAGATTTGGTCGTAACATTATGTAGTGATGCAGACGATAATTGCCCTATATTACCACCTAATGTTAAAAAAGAACACTGGGGCTTTGATGATCCAGCAGGAAAAGAATGGCCAGAATTTCAACGTGTTAGAGATGAAATTGGAAAAAGAATACAAGAATTCAAAGAAACGCTCGTTTAATGTGAGCGTTTCTTTATATTTAAGTCATACATTTTATTAATAATGATTTCATTTCTATATCTTTGATATAATAGTATGCCATTTTCCCATCCTTGTAAAAATTCAGCACGTCTCTTTTATACAGGGCTCTCAAATGATGTGATGTTGAAGCTATACTCAAACCTAATGTTATAGATAAGTCACAAACACATAATTCTTTCTCTTTAATTAGAGCTAATATAATTTTCAGCTTATTCTCATCACTTATCTTTAATAATGTATTGATAAGCCATTGAGTTTTTTCTTCTTTTAAAAATCTTAAAGCATAATTCACTTTTTCCTCATGAACACAAATGACGTCACAAATTTTATTGTTACTCATATTAAGTCACACCTTAATTTATAATATAAATCCTAATATTGTTTGTATGGTTTCATTTTCAATAATAATAAATAAGCCCAATGCTATGTAAATAACAGCCATAATCCAACGACTGAATTTCTCAACAATTTCACCCACACCAGGAATTCTAGCTAGTTTTTGTGCTGTGAATACTAAAAAGAAAATTAAAACTAAAAATACAATTAAGGTAGTCAGTAATTCAATAATATCCAATGCTACAAAATAAGGGACAAATAAACCAATATTATCTGCACCACAACTTGCAATTGTCACTAAAGAAACAGTTCCTACTAATTTGGACAAACCTTTTTCGTTTAATTCTTTTTTTGCTCTTTTTTCACCTTCACAATCATCATAAATAGCAACTTTTATACCTAAGTAGATGGGGATCAAACCTAATAAACCTAATATCCATTTCTCTGGAACATAATGTAACACAAAAGCTAAAAATAAACTGACTAATATGAGGATAATCGATCCTAAATATTGACCTATATAAATATCCCTATATTCTTTTCTAGTCTTTGCTCTAGCAAAAAATATTAATAAAATCACTAATAAATCTACCGCAGTTGCAATATAAAGTATTGCCGCAGTTATAATAGTCTGAACCATAGAGCACCTCATTCAAATATACATTTGAATGAATTGTATCATATATTGCATATCTTATGAATAATAAATATTAGAACCGAAAAGTGACACTTTAACTGATAGTAAGGGGCTGTGTACATACGAGTGATTTATAGAGTCTTTGAGAATACGACTTAAAGCGATTTTAATTTGTCAGTTCATTGCATTTTGTTTTTTTTAACAATTTCACTAATAAGAAGAACCTTATAAAAACCGCATCATTTATGATGCGGTTTTTGGTTAATAAATAGCCGGTTTCAATATGAAACCGGCTAAACAAATTTTATGATTTTTATATATTGGGATAGTAACTACAATAATCTTTTAGCAATATGAACAGTAATTTTAGGATGAATGAATTAACTGATAGCAATCTACATGTATAATACAAATATGTAGCGGTTGGTTTCTTATAATAAATGACTCAATGTTCTTACTAATATGATTACGATTAATAAACGTTAAATTTTTATTTTTTTAAATATCTAAGTTACAGCGGATACTTTAATTTAGTGAAATTAACTTACTCTAGTAGTACTTTTTTAAAAATGTCTTTTCAAAATTCATGAGCTGATACATAAATTTTTCAAAATCTTCTCTAACAAAACAGCTTAATAAAAGTAATTTTATTTCTTTTGTTAAGTTGTTTTTTATTTCTTTTAATAAGCGTTCTCCATTATGCGTCAAACTCACTAATTTAGTACGTTTATCATTAGAATAAACTCGTTGCACATAACCTTTGTATTCTAACTTCTTAACATGTTTTGATGCAGCTGTCTTATAAGTACGTTGCTTATTTGCTAAGTCGTTAATCGATACTTTTTCATTATGCTGAATAAAATACATTGTTTCTATTTGTTCATAAGATAAGTAACGACCTGGTTCCAATTCTTTAACCATGTTAGTAATTGCTTTATTAATATTCGCTGTAGCATCATAGAATTGGTTAATTATTATTTCTAAGTTTCCCTCTTTATGCTCCATATTAACCTTCCTTACTAAACTATCGTTTTTCAACCATCATTGATTTTTTAAAAATTAAATATTACTTATTATAAGCATAATAACTTTATTCCATTACATCACTTTCTTCAGCTTTTTCAGTTGCTTTTCTCATCAGTGGATCAGTAATTGGTTTAAAGATAACACCAATTAATAAAAATCCTATACCAAATAATGAAAGTATTACTAATTTTTTAGTTAAAATTTCAGGTACAGGTCCTCCAACCGCTTCTCTTAAAGCATCTATTGAATAAGAGAAAGGTAAATAAGGGTGAATGACTTGGAAGAACTCTGGTGTAACTTGGATAGGGAAGGTTCCTCCACCACCTGCTATTTGTAGTACAAGGAAGATGATTGCAATTGCTTTCCCTGGATTTCCTAACAATGACACTAAAGTATATACAATTGAAATAAATACAAGTGATGAGAATACTGATATAGCAATAAACCATACAACAGATTCAACTTGCGCTTTCAGTATCACTATATCTCCAATTGATACGATGAGTGCTTGGATAATACCCAACGTGTAGAACAACCCACTCTTTCCTAGATAAATTTCTCTTGTCGTTAGATGTGGCTCTAATGATTTATGTTTATTATCTGTCGTTAATAAACTTACTAGTAATAAAGCTCCTACCCATATTGCTAATGCTGTGTAAAATGGTGTGCTTGCTGAACCGTAGTCTTTCACAGGAAATATATCTTTTTGATCTATATTAATTGGATTTGCGATTACATTAGCTTGTTTTTTCAAATCATTTTTCAATAGGTCTACCATTTTATCCACTGCATCGTCGTCTTCAATCTCATCAAATAGTTTGTTCGCTTTAGCCAGATCTTTTTCAACATCTGGTAATTGATTACGTGCAAAATCTGCCAAATTGTGCAATCTTTCTTTTGCACGTGGTTGATTTGTATCTAAAATATCTACCAAATTATCATAGCGATTAAACAGTGTAGGTATTGTATTGTTCACAGTTGCTGTTGTATCAGATAACTGTTGTTCTAAACCTGGCAAGTCATTTTCATTAACTGATGCTGCGTTAGAAACACTTCGTTTAAATTGTGTATCTTAATTTTGAGCAATAGACATTGCATCCATATATCTTTGCTCAATGACTGGTAGTGCACTTTGAATCGTCTCAATTCTATCCTTACCAGTAGTTAAAATACTTTCTCCTGAATTTATAACTTGATCAATTGTGTTTAATTTCGATTGAACAGTTGATAGTTTTATATCGCCGTCATCTAATAATGACATCACATCATTAGATACATCTAATAATTTTTGGTTTAGTTCTGACTTAATATAGTTTCTTAAATCATCTAAGCTACTATTCACGCGTGGAATTTCTTTAAGTAATTCTACTGCTTCTTCTTTACCAGAACTTCCATTCGAAAGTGCTTCACTAAGTTGATTTTGTGTCTTAATTAAATTATTAATTCTATTATTTGCTGATTCTAATTCCTTAATCTCATCAGAAAGATCTACCTTTTCTCTATCTTCAAGCTCTGATAATATATCTATAAACTTTTGATTGGACTTACTTGTTACTTCAAGCCTAGATTTAATATTATCTAAAGTTTCTTTGAAATCTTTTGGCTTATCTGTAGATATAATACCGTAAGTGACATTTTTTAGCGCATTAATATCTTCTTGACTACTTTCCGCTTGTTTGTCGGTATAATTGGATAAAGATAATAATGATTTTGATAGTGAAGCTTCCATTGCGCTTACATCTTCACTACTTATTGCTGTTCCATTTTGATTATTTCCAGCATTGTCGCTATTACTATTACTATTACTATTACTTATTTGCGAAGTTTTAATATTTGAATAACTATCTGACCCTTTAGAACTTTGCTGCTCGGTTTCAACATTTTCTTGTAATCGATTATTAGCATTTTGATTTGCTTCTTGTGCATTATCAACGACTTCTTGATAGCCTTCGACACGCTGTTGCACTGCAGGTAAATATCCTTGCGCTTCATTCAGGCCTTGTAACCCTGCGTCAACCCCTGCGCTTGCAAGGTCTACACCACGATTAATTTTTGGAAAAGCTTCTGGTACATCATTAGATGCAACATTCAAGGCATTTTCAATATTTGGCATGTAGTCATTTAATGCCAATATCAATTTAGCTCGCTCATTTAATGTCGGAATGGCCGCATTAACTTGGTTTAATTTATCTGCAGCATCTATAACCTCACCTTTATGATTTCCTAACGCTCTAAATTCATCAGCATAATTGTCAATTTCATCCTGATTTTCATCTAAATATATTATTTTATCAGCAAAATCATTAATTTTAGGTATAGAATCATTAGCTTTAGATACTGCATCTTCAATTTTATTTATGGTTGGAATTTCTTCCTCAAGTTTCACGCCAAGTCGATTTGCCTCATCTAATAATGCTTTTGTTACTGTCTCATTAAATTGTTCATTTGCTTTTTGAACAATGGCACTCGTCCCTGCATTTGTCATTTTAGGCGCAATCGCATTAAGTTTTTGATTCACTTTGTATTCTACATCTGCTTGCTGTGGGTTTTTTCGAAGTGTGCCGGTAATTTGGTGTGTAAACTTCTCTGGTATGTAAATGGCCGCGTAATAATCGCCCATCTTCAAATCATGATCGGCTTTTTTTCGACTTACAAATTGCCAATCAAAGTTATCATCTTTCTTTAGTTTATTGGTAATTTTATTGCCCACGTTCACATTTTTATCTTTAACTGTATCTCCCTTATCCTCATTTACAACAGCCACTTTAATATTTTTAGTATTACCGTATGGATCCCATGTCGCTTCTAAGTTAAACCAAGCATAAAAAGAAGGAAGAAGTGCTAAACCTCCTAAAATCACTAAAACAGCAGGCGTCTTAGCAATCTTTTTCAAATCCATTACAAATAATTTTATTGCGTTCTTCATTTATACACCTCTAAAACTGTATCTATTGATTTTTCTTACATAAATTTAAAATTACTATTTGTTAATTTCATATAAGTTGATATACTGAATGCATTAACAAAGTCTATCCATTTTATAGTTGATACGAATCAACTAAATCTAAGTCTGTTTACAGTGTACCAAGACAAACCATAGTTTGTACATAGCAAAAAAATATATTTTAGAAAAGAGGTATTTTCATGAAGCAACAAAAATTATTAGTCTGTTTGCTTTCAACTTCTTTACTTATTCCATCATTTTCTATCAACGATGTTAGTGCCGAATCTTTAGAAAAAAGTGCCACAACTTCTGAATCAAATGACGTGTATAAGGAAAAAGATGAGGAGCAAGCTAAGCAATCACATTCATCAAAAAATGGAAATGATGAAAAGAATAAAGCTAGTGATGAAAAGGAAAATAGTGAACGCAAGAGTAAGTTAAATAGTACAAAAGATGAAAGGACTACAGAAGATATTAATAATAAAAGACATAAAACTTCTGATAATGAATCATCCAACGAAAAAATACCGAGTTCATTTGAAAATTCATTTAATGATTCATCGTCTTATGATAGTTTGAATGTTTTCAAGCCAGAACCTTTTAAGAGTGACAATGATGGGCTATCTGAATTATTAAATCAACTGTTCTCTAATAATAAAATGAAACAAACTTCTACTATAGAGAATAACGATGTACAAAACGAGAAGAATGAGAGTAAAAATGATGATACATCTAGAGATCAAATAAATCCAAATACGACAAATTCGGATGATAGTGACGAATCAAATACTAACAATTTAGAAAAAAATAGTGATAAGGGTTCACTACAAGATGACATTGATGATGTACAGTCATCTGAGAAGTCAGAGAACGATGATATAGATAACAAGTCTGAATCAAACAAACTTCCAGTTGATAAAAATCAAAAAAAAGATGATGGTGAGTCAAAACAATCCTCCCAACAAGATCAATCTTATGAAGAAGCAAATAATGATGCTGATGATCTAGACAACAAAGATAATGACACACCTGCTACTGAAAACGATAATGCCAACAGTGATAATGAAAATGCTGATAAATCAGATACAAAATCTGACGATAAAGTATTAGATGCAATTTTAGACGAGTATAGTGAAAATGCTAAAAATAATAAAAAACAATATGATGCTAAAAAAGATGATTTATCAAATGGAAATAGTAAAAGTAAGGAAAATAATTATGAGAAACAGGCATCTAATACAAATGCTAACCCTCAATTACCTTCTGAATCACAATTAGCTAAAAAAGAAAAGCCAGCTCAATCATTTGAAAACGACATAAAACAATCAAACATCAGATCTACTGCAACTTTCCAACAATTGCCAAATTTATCGGATGATAGTAAAAATTCTAACGATATAACAATTACTGAAAATAAAAACACACGAGGTTTTATTAAATCAATTGCACAAGACGCTCACGACATAGGTCAAGATGAAGATATTTATGCATCTGTTATGATTGCCCAAGCCATATTAGAATCTGACTCAGGCACTAGCGATCTTGCTAGTTCACCACATTTCAATTTATTTGGAATAAAAGGAGCTTATGAAGGTCAGTCGGCTACATTTAATACACTCGAAGATAATGGCAGCCATACGTTTCAAATTTCAGCAAACTTCCGTAGCTATCCAAGCAAAAAAGAATCATTGGAAGATTATGCCAATTTAATCAAACACGGCATCGATGGTAAAAAGGACATTTATAAACCAACATGGAAAAGTGAAGCTAATAGTTACCGTTCAGCAACAATGCATTTGGCTACCACATACGCGACTGATTCACAATACGCGGACAAATTAAATAGTATTATCAACAACGATGACTTAACACAGTTTGATAATAAAAAAATGCCTGATTTAGATAACTACAAAGCGAACAACGATGATTATGATTCAGCTTTCAAACCATTTTCAGAAACAACAAATGACTCTCCTTATCCTCATGGGCAATGTACATGGTATGTTTATAATCGCATGGCACAGTTCGACAAATATGTGAGTGGTGATTTAGGCGACGCACGAAACTGGAATAATCGAGCAGAAAGAAAAGATTATGCTGTTTCTTCAACACCAAAAGCTCACACTGCCGTTGTATTTGAGGCAGGTCAACAAGGAGCAGACCAGATCTACGGTCATGTAGCTTTTGTAGAAAAAGTTAACGATGATGGTTCTATCGTTATATCAGAATCAAACATTAAAGGACTTGGTATCGTTTCTTATAGAACAATTGATGCAGATGCTGCAACTGAATTGAGTTACATTACAGGTAATAACTAGTATGTTTAAATATTCCCTTTATTTTATTTATTAAAGTGTTTAATTTAGCTTTTATTCATTTAAAATACAAATGCTCCATTCAAAGTCCCACTTACTAGTGTTCACTTTGAATGGAGCATTTTAAATATACTATATGAATTAACTCATACTAAAATACAGTATGAGTTAATATTTACAATTTTTCTATTTATTTCGTTTGGTGAACCATATTAATCCACCACCTATAATGAAAAGTAGAATCCCTAATGGAATCGTTGATTTTTTTACTACTGTTCCTGTATCAGGTAAAGAAAAATCACCATTATTGTCAAATAAACCACTTAAAAAGCTACCCGAGGAATCACCTAGAGATAAAGCACGACCAGGCGAAGGATTAGATATATCCTTAATTCCATCTAATATACTGTTTCTATTAAATAAATCGTCAAATAGACTTGGTGTACCAAGTAATTTTGAATTTCCACTTAATTTTCGCATCTGTTCAGCTCTGTCTAACAAACTCCCATCAAATTTATTAGATAAACTTGGCGTATATTTTAATGGTTCAAACAAACCATGCATATCATCTTTAAATTTACTTATGTCTTTATCAGCCTTTAATAGATCATTCAACTCATTATTAATTCCCGATTTCATTAGATTTAATAAGTTATGCTTAGAATCTTCTTTTTTGGCAATAACGTCAGCAAGCGCTTTAGCTTTAGCATCATTTAATTTCGTAGCTAGCATTGTTTCTAAAGCTTTACGTTTATCATGAGATTGGTCCAATATATTTTCTAAAATATCATCACTTGTAACATTGTCCCCAAAATGATGTTTGATTAAAGCTACAATTTGTTCGTTACTAGGATTTTTATGCATTATTTCATCAACGATTTTTGATGTATCTATATGATCAAATTTAGTTAATAGAATTGTTTTAATAAGTTCTTGCTTATCAGATGTTTTATCAAACATAGATTTTAAAATATCATCACTCGTAGTAGTAGATAAGTTATAAAATAGATTGTGCACTCTTTTCATCAAAAGTACCACTAACAATATCTTTTACAGCTTGTTCTTTATTATTTACAGATTGTAAATGATTTACTACAACGTCATTTTGTTTTTTTAGACTTTGTTGCGTTTTTTCTATTTCCTTTTTCAATTTTTCTTTGTTTTTAGCAGATATTGAGTCTCGTTCAGAAAGCTTTGAATCCAATATCTTTAAATTATTTTCTTTATTTTCGACATAATAATCTAAATTATCTTTTACTTTTGAATGGTTTGTCGTAACTTTATCGATGTCTTTTTTAATTTCGTCTGATTGTTGCATTTGATTACTCTTAGTATTAGATGTATCTTTAAATGCTAAACCGTCTTGGTTGTTTTCTTTAACAGCGCCTTCGTCTTTTTCTGAAGCCGTATTTTTATTTTCTTCACTATCATTCATATCTGCTATATCTTTACTTTCTTCATTTAGTTTACCCATATCAACTAAATTGGAAAAATTAACACTATCATCAAACAAATGAGCTGTATTTTGCTTTGTATCTCTTTGATTTAAATTAGCATCAAACGTATTATCTTGCAGACCTTCTTGATCGAACAATTCATTACTATCTTGTTCTTCAATATGGTTAGACTTTTCTTTGACAGAAGAGGCTATATTTTTTTGACCATCTAACTCACTTTTTACACTTTCCTTATCTTCAGATACTTCCTTTTTGTCATTTTCAATTAAATGACTCTGCACTTTATTCTGTTCAATGATTTTATTATCAACCTTTTTTGCTTTCTTCAATATTGCTTCAACTTCTTCTGTACTTTTAGCTTTTATAATTTCATTAATAGAAGCATCTTTCTGACTATCTTTAATGTTTTTTAGTTTATCAATTTTCTCTTTACCTTCTTGAATGCGTTTTTCTAGCGTATTTTCACTATTAGAATGTGTCTCAATATTTAAATCAGCCTTATCTTTTGCTTCTACTGATGGTGTTGAAGTCACACTATATCCCATTAAAGAAGTGCTAATAATGAGGGCCACACTAGAAAATTTAAATTGATGATTTAATCTGGTTTTATTATTTAAATTATTATACCTTAACTTTTTCATTAAATTCACCTTTCTTCTAATTATTCATCTTCATTATATAGGTTATATAAATTTATTCAAATAGCAATATTGAAATACTATCTCATTTAAAGTAATAAATATTGTACAACTCAACTTTTAGCTTTATTTATGATACGCTTCCCTTTGTTAGTGATATTTATAAAAAGCACTCAACATAATATTGTTAAGTGCTTAATTTTGAGTTAAATCATATTATTTTTTTCCATATATTCAATCCTTAATTGTGACAATGATTTATTAGTTTGTTCATGTATGGCTAAAATACAGGGTTTAACACTCGACCATCCCAATGCTTCTTTTACAAATAAGCTAAGTGATTTTTCCTCTTGACCATATTTAATTAGCCCATTTTCTAATACTGTACCTTTTATATCTGTATTTTTAGGTGTTATTATATCTCCAGGTTGAACTACTCCCCAAATAATCATTTCTTTAAGTCTTGGGTCACTTTTTAACTAT
>ERZ1023464.122-NODE-122-length-12162-cov-4.253077_pt1 | contig 12162 bp, 10 predicted proteins | sample MGYA00380529_ERZ1023464 | MGnify/ENA primary metagenome ERZ1023464 (study PRJEB33173, sample SAMEA4830324) | metagenome | study: EMG produced TPA metagenomics assembly of the PRJEB25223 data set... | reverse complement strand
TGAGGCATCCATAAGTGTGACTTGTTCAAAGTGATGATCTATATTTAATGTTACGAGTCCAGTGCCACCACCGTAATCTAATAATGAATGGTAAGTTGTATGATTGAGCAATTGATTTGTTGCTTGGGCAATGATTTGTGCTAGGTGAATTCTGTCAGGGTGGTTATACTTGTGAGCCATTTGTTCAAACTGGTCTTTATTCAAGGTAAAACTTCTTTAGTATTTAACGGTTATTGTAGATACATTAAGTCTTTAATTGATTTTAGCATAAGACCATGCAAGGATACAAATCGTTTTATTCAAAATCATATACATTATAAATCTTATGATTTTATCATATTAACATTTATAAGCCTAAAGTAGGATTGAGTAAATTTAAAATACTTGGTTTACTATTATATATAGAAGAATGTGTAATGGAAGGAACAGTCAACGTGAATAATTATTTAAAAATGACGATAGGCAGTCTGTGTCTCATCATACTAATTATATGCATTGCGTTTAATTTAACGGAAAATATGGATGCCAGCATATATCAATTACTACATCGTACGATGTCTTCAGAGATAATCGTTCAATATTTAACAATGATTTCAACAGTATTTTCACCTATAGCCTGTTTATGTATGGTGTTAATCATATTACTAGGTTTACTGATTTATGATAGATTTAAATGTGTTTGGTATGGATTTTGGTGTTTTAGTGTCTTTGCTATTGGAACTTTTTTAAAATATGCTATCCAACGTCCAAGACCGAGTGCGGCCATCGATGGTTATAGTTTTCCTAGTATGCATGTGTTAAGTGTATGTATCTTAGTTAGTTTGATTGTATTATTAGTGAAACATAAGGCTGTCATCTTTATAGGCGCGATATTAATCTTATCAATTATGATATCTAGAATTTATTTACAAGCACATTATTTCACAGATACGATAGCTAGTTTATGTGTATTGTATATATTAATACAAACACTATATATTGAATTTGAAACTAAAGGTATTTTTAGTGTGATTTTTAAAAAAAGTAATAACACTTGAATTTTAAATTGCTTGATATATAATAGAATTATAAGTAAATGAAAGCTATAACTCATTACTTTGTGAAGAAGGTGAGTTAAATAGAATCACATAAAAAAGAACAACAATTTTCAAATTTAATTCATTCTTATCGTAAACAACATGTAGGTAAAGGGCCTGAGAAAGTACAAGTTTCGTTTAAAGGAAACTGGGCTATTGCCTATATGACGGGCGCGTTAAGTAAAGTTGAACAGTTTTATTTAGGCGATAAACAAAATGAAGTCATGCTTCACTATAACCGCACTGAAAAGATAAAACAGTTATACAGCGATATTAAATTAGATGAAATGGAAACGCTCGTGGGAGCTAAATTTGTTAAATTATTTACAGATATTGATTTAGCCGATGATGAGGTTGTATCAATATTTGTATTCGATAAATCAATTGAATAAATACGGAATGGTGTAAGGTACTCGGTGCTGTTTGCTAACTACGTTTTGAATGATTCATTCAAGGAGGTGGTATGTGCAAATCGTATCGAGTATTTTTTTGCTTCGAAGATGCACATAAGTTCAGTAACATTGCACAGTTTTAAAAATAAATTATTAGGAGAGATAAGCATGAAAATCGTAGCATTATTCCCAGAATCCGTAGCAGGCGAAGATAATCAATTATTAAATACTGAAAGAGCAATTGGTTTGAAACCATTTTTAGAAGAAAAAGGACACGAATTCGTTATATTAACAGATAATGAAGCTGATTTAGATAAACATTTAGCAGATATGGATATCGTTATTAGTGCGCCATTTTATCCAGCATATATGACGAAAGAACGTATTGAAAAAGCACCTAATTTAAAATTAGCAATCACTGCAGGAGTAGGTTCAGACCACGTCGATTTACAAGCGGCAAGTGAACACAATATTGGTGTAGTAGAAGTCACTGGTAGTAATACAATCAGTGTTGCAGAACATGCAGTTATGGACTTACTCATCTTATTGAGAAATTACGAAGAAGGTCATAGACAAGCTAAAGATGGCGAATGGAACTTATCAAAAGTTGGTAACCATGCGCATGAATTACAAAATAAAACAATTGGTATCTTTGGTTTCGGTAGAATTGGCCAACTTGTAGCCGAAAGATTGGCGCCATTTAATGTAACAATCCAACACTATGACCCAATCAATCAAAAAGATAATGAGCATTCTACTTTTGTTAATTTTGATGAATTAGTATCAACAAGTGATGCGGTTACAATCCATGCGCCTTTAACACCTGAAACAGATAACTTATTTGATTATGATGTGTTAAGCCGTATGAAAGTTGGCAGCTATTTAGTAAATACTGCACGTGGTAAAATTGTAAATACAAACGATTTAGTGGAACTCTTAAATGCGAAACATATTCAAGGTTACGCAGGTGATGTTTGGTATCCACAACCAGCACCAGCAGATCACCCATGGAGAACGATGCCTAGAAATGGTATGACAGTGCATTATTCAGGTATGACTTTAGAAGCACAAGCGCGTATTGAAGAAGGCGTCAAAGATATCTTAACGCGTTTTTTCAATAACGAACCTTTCCAAGACAAAGATGTTATTGTGGATGCTGGTAAAATTTCAAGTAAAAGCTATACAGCAAAATAAAAATAAAGCAAAACTGCTAAGATAATATCTATTGAACCCTTAAAGTTGAACTTCAAACTTCAATTTCAAGGGTTTTTTAAATGGTATGAATAAAGTTGTAGAGTTTAAGCGTGTTAGAAAAGTTAATTTATATAACTTAGACAGTAAAATTACTTATCAAATAATAATATAACGTAGATTTAAAATATATTTATTTCAAAAAATTTTAAGAGAAATTAACTTAATATTTGAAACGCTTACATAATAGGAATATACTGTAATTAATTTTAAAGGGGATGTTAAATTTGAAAGTAAATAAGAGTTTGATTTTCATATTAGGGGCACTTGGTGGTTTGTTATATGGTTATGACAATGGGGTTATTTCAGGGGCATTGCTTTTTATCAATGATGATATTCCATTGAATAGTTTTACAGAAGGCTTGGTTGTAGCATCCATGCTTGTTGGTGCTATCATTGGTTCAGGTGGGAGTGGACCGCTGTCTGATAGGATTGGTAGAAGACGTTTAGTATTAATTATAGCCATTGTTTATATTGTCGGTTCATTAATATTGGCCGTTGCACAAAATATGCCGATGCTTGTAGTCGGTAGATTGGTTATAGGTTTAGCAGTCGGTGGCTCCATGGCAACTGTTCCGGTTTACTTATCCGAAATGGCACCTACGGCTTATCGTGGCTCGCTAGGGTCATTGAACCAATTAATGATTACAATAGGTATTTTAGCAGCATATTTAGTGAATTATGCTTTTGCAGATATGGAAGGATGGCGTTGGATGCTCGGATTAGCTGTCGTACCATCTGTTATTCTATTAATTGGTATTGCATTTATGCCTGAGAGTCCTAGATGGTTGCTAGAGCATAAAAGTGAAAAAGCTGCGCGAGACGTTATGAAAATTACGTTTAATGACGACAAAGAAATAAATACAGAAATTAAAGAAATGAAAGAAATTGCAGCCATTTCAGAATCAACGTGGTCTATCTTAAAATCACCTTGGTTAAGACCTACGTTAGTGATTGGTTGTGTATTTGCACTGTTCCAACAAATCATCGGCATTAATGCGAGTATATTTTATGCGCCAACTATTTTTAGTAAAGCGGGTCTAGGTGAAGCGACATCTATTCTAGGTACTGTGGGTATAGGTACGATTAATGTACTTGTGACGATTGTCGCAGTATTTATTGCAGATAAAATTGATCGTAAAAAGCTACTTATCACAGGGAACATCGGTATGGTCGTGTCACTCCTTGTAATGGCTATCCTGATTTGGACGATAGGTATTGAATCTTCGGCCGTTATTATTATCGTATGTTTATCACTATTTATTGTGTTCTTTGGCTTAACATGGGGACCTATTCTTTGGGTTATGTTACCAGAAATGTTCCCAATGCGTGCACGTGGTGCTGCTACTGGTTTAGCAACACTCGTATTGAATTTTGGAACGCTGATTGTGGCACAATTATTCCCAGTATTGAATAGTGCCCTAAGTACAGAATGGGTATTCTTAATATTTGCATTTATCGGCATCTTGGCAATGTATTTTGTAATTAAATACTTACCAGAAACACGAGGTCGTAGTTTAGAAGAGATTGAATATGACTTAAGAGAAAGAACCACGGGTGTGGATCTAGCAAAAATTAAATAAGTATCATGAAACAAGCCCAACAACACGCAATCGTTGCTGGGCTTATTTGTTGGAACATTATTTGTCTATAGATTAGATATGGCTCAAGACAACTAGCTAATAGCTACGGTATAAGAAATAAATTTAAAAAATAAACGAGATAAGTGCTAGTATAGGGAGACCGCCTTGCTTAAGCAGGATGGTTTTTTGACTTGTGATTGCACCATATAATGCTACAAGGATCATATAAATCAATATGCTAATAATAAGCTCTCTAGGGTGGTCAGAAAAAAACAAACCATATAACAATAATATTCCTAAAAGACCATTATAAACACCTTGGTTTTTCATAAGCGTTTTTAATTTGTCTTGTTGAAGCACTTGCTGTTCGATTTTGAAAAGTTGACTCGTTTTTTTCGAAGTTGTTAAAAAGGTTTGCAAAACGAGAATGTATAAAAATTCTATAGCAACGAATAAAGTTAATATGAAAGACAAGGTACTCATATGGATAACTCCTTTGTGTATTAAATTGAAAATGCACTGTCTTCATGATTATATAGAAAGCGTTAAATAAAAGAAACACAGAAAAGAATAAAGTTATACTAAATAAAAGCAATGCTCCCGTTTAAAGTAAACATTTAAAAATGACAACTTGAACGGGAGTATTTTTATAGCTTTTAATAACTAAAAATTAGACGGATAATAATGTAATTTAAATAATTAATAAAAGTTTTCGATTTTTACCATAGCTTAATAAATCATTAGCTAGGACGAGGAATATCTACAAAGTCTTGTTGATTTAAAGTAACGGATTCGCCTTGCTTATACATTTTTTCTACATGAAATTCTCCCCAATAGCAAAGTGATGAAAGAATTTTACCCAGTGTTTGACCGTATTCTGAAAGTTCGTATTCAACTTTTGGAGGCACTTGATCGTAAACGATGCGATTAATAATGCCATCTTTTTCTAGTTCTCGTAATTGTTGTGTGAGCATCTTTTGAGTGATTGTTGGTATGGCACGTTTTAATGCAGACGTACGCATGCGGCCATTATTTTGTAAATGGCAGAGCATGACCGGTTTCCATTTGCCTCCAATAACATCTATGGTCGCTTCGACACCAATATTATATGTTTTACTCATTTCATTAGCTCCTTTATAGGCACTAAAAAGTACCTATAGTACTTTAAAGTGCGTACTTCCTATTTTTATATGTGTGAATTATAGTAACACAATCAACAAAAAATAAGGAGCGAAAAAATTATGAGAAAAAATAAATTTGCAATCTTAGCATTAGCCATGTCTGCATTTGCTATAGGCATGACTGAATTTATAAGTGTAGGTTTATTACCATTAATCAAAGATTCATTTAATACGACGATTTCACTAGCAGGATTAACGGTTTCACTTTATGCCGTTGGTGTAACGATTGGTGCGCCATTGTTAACGCCACTGACAAATAAAATAAAACGTAAGCATTTGCTGATAGGGATTATGCTGATTTTTATTATCGCTAATACATTAGCAGCATTTTCAACGACATTCAGTATGTTACTTGCTATGCGCGTCCTTTCGGCATTAATGCATGGTGTCTTTATGTCTATCGCTACAGCCATTGCTAGTGATCTAGTGTCACCTGATAAACGTTCAAGTGCCATTGCCATGATGTTTACAGGTTTAACGGTTGCGACAATCACAGGTGTGCCACTTGGAACTTGGATAGGTCAACAATTTGGTTGGGAAGCTTCATTTATAACAATTGCGATTATTGGCTTTTTAAGTTTAGTAATTAATATCATATCTGTACCGAACGATTTAAATGAATACGAACAAGCATCTATGTTAGAACAGTTAACCGTTTTTAAAAATAAATCATTGATGATGGTATATTTAATCACTGCACTTGGTTATGGTGGCACTTTTGTTGTGTACACTTACTTAACAACACTACTGACTGATACTTTACATTATAGTGATGATGCAGTTGTTATATTGTTAGTGATTTATGGTGTGATGGTAGCCATTGGTAATACGCTTGGTGGTAAATTAACGAATAACCGTCCAATGCAAGTGTTAATCGGTATATTTTTAATTCAAGCCATTGTATTGTTAATTGTTGGTGTGACGGTATCACATCAAATTTTAGGTACAATCGCTATTTTAATTATGGGACTGTTTGCTTTTATGAATGTACCAGGTCTGCAGTTAATCGTTGTACTTTTTGCAGAACGTAAAAATAAAGCGACTACGAATTTTGCGTCTAGTTTAAATATTGCATCATTTAATATAGGTATTACTTTGGGTTCTGTCATTGGTGGTTACGTACTTAATCATTTTTCAATTACTATGACGCCTTATTTTGGTTTCGCGATGGTATTGATTGCGAGTGCAATGATGTATATGGTTTATAAAAATGAAAAATCAACAGAATTGAATATAGCGTAATGCTAAGATGCATTGATAATTCATTTTGAAAAATATTCATAAAAAATGTAAAGTTTTTAAAATTTCAATTTATATTTGAATTAATTTACTATTAAATTTAAAATTGTTGTAGAGTGATATGTTTTAAATTTAATTGAGAGAAGTGAATGTTTATGAATGTAAAAGAAAGTTTATTTGAAAAATTAGAAGCAAAAAAAGAGGAAATGGTGCAGCATCGTCGTTATTTACATCAACATCCAGAATTATCTTTTCAAGAAACGGAAACCGCTGCTTATATTCAAGATTTTTACAAAAATAAAGATGTCACAATAACACAACCCGTTGAGGGTAGTAATGCAATTATTGTTGAGATAACAGGCCAATATCTGGGTAAGACAATTGGGTTGCGTGCTGATTTTGATGCGTTACCAATTGAAGAAGAAGCGGACGTCCCATTCAAATCGTTAAACCAAGGCGTGATGCACGCATGTGGACATGACGCACATACTGCCTATTTATTAGGATTAGCGGATGCGCTGATTGACATCAAAGACCAACTTTCAGGCACAATCAAAATCATTCACCAACATGCAGAGGAAATGCCTCCAGGAGGGGCGCAACAAATCATGGCATCTGGTGCACTCAATGATGTGGATGAAATTTATGGTATTCATGTTGTGCCCGTGGCAGGACCAGAAGTGATTGGTTTCAATAAAGGCAATGCATTTGCGGGTAGTTCCACTTTCACACTAACAATCAAAGGATTGGGTGGTCATGCTGCTAGCCCTCACAAGACACATGATGCATTAGTTGCGGGGACAAACTTTGTAAATACGCTACAAACAATCGTATCAAGACGTATAGATCCATCAGAAATGGGAGTCATAACGGTAGGAGCTTTTGAAGCGCCAGGTGGTGCGAACGTCATTCAAGATAAAGTTACAATTAAAGGGACTGCACGTTATCTAAATGATGATTTAGAACAATTTATGTATGAAGAAATTGAGAAAGTTGCTCAAAGTGTCGCTATCGGATTTGATATCACATATGATTTGGATTACCAATTTGGATATCCTGTACTTTATAATCATCCAACACAAACCAATCATGTTGTTGATATATTATCTGCAAGTAAAGGTGATTATTTTGAACAGCTTGTAGAAATTCCTGCTGTATCGGGATCAGAGGACTTTGCATATTATTTAAAAGAGATTCCGGGTACCTTCTATATAGTTGGTTGTAAACCAGAACAGGTGACGTCACCATATATGAATCATCATCCGAAATTTAAAGTGAATGAGGATGCATTAATTGTAGCAGCCAAATCGCTTGGGGAAATAGCAATTAATAGACTGACAGCTACTGATTGATTTTAATAAATAAGCAGTGATTAAGAATTGTGATAAATAAAAAAGCACTTACGAAATGCATGAATGAATGCATCGTAAGTGCTTTTTTTAATTTTTTATTAACCTTTAATTGAACACATAGACTACATTGTTCTGCGTGAAGGTTTGCTATCATCGGATAATTTGGCTGATAATATCAATGCTACAAATGAAATTGCTGCTGCAACCATAAATGTAACGTTAACACCATGGATGATACCTTCAATACCATCACTAGGGTTTGATGAAACAGACATTAATGTAATAAATAATGCTGTACCAATTGCCCCAGCCATTTGTCTAAATGTATTGTTCATTGCAGTACCATGTGCGATAAGGTGATTTGGCAATTGATTGATTGCTAAAGTTGTCATCGGCATCATTACCATAGCGAGCGACACCATACGAACGGCATTCGATGTAGCAAGATAAGTAAACGACGTGTGCGCCGTTAATACTGTAAATGGTAATGTGGATAGAACTAAAATGAGTAGTCCAATACGTGCAAGCCATTTACCTCCGAACTTATCGAATAAATAACCTGTAATTGGGTTCATGATACCCATAATAATAGCGCCAGGCAATAATACGAGACCAGACTCTAAAGCAGAGAACTGTAACATATTCTGCATATATAACGGCAAGATAATGTTAGATGCGATTAATACACCAAAGACAAACATACTTAATGCTGTACCTAAAGTGTAAATATTATAACTAAAGACTCTAAACTCAAGCATAGGTTCTTTTAGTTTCAATTGACGACGAATGAAAACAACTAATGAAACAATGCCAATGATGAGTGGTGCAATGAATTGAACACTGCCCCATCCAGCTTCGCCGACTGAACTAAAGCTGTAAAGGAGTCCACCGAAACCTAATGTAGATAGAATTACAGATGTGATATCCAGTTTTGGATGTGATGTTTCGGTAACGTTCTTCAATAGGAATAATGAAGCAATAAATATAATTATTGCGATAGGGAACGCAACGTAGAAGACACTACTCCAAGTAAGGTGTTCAACTAAAACACCTGATAATGTTGGTCCAATTGCTGGCGCAAATGCGATGACGAGTCCGAAGAGACCCATAGCAGTCCCACGTTTTTCTTTAGGGAAAGTTAGGAATAAGATTGTTTGCATAAGTGGCATCATAATACCAGCACCTGCTGCTTGTAGGACACGACCAATCAGAAGCATTGAAAAATCTACGCCCACTGCACAAAGCAATGTACCTAAAGCAAAAATACTCATTGCAGTTAAGAATAACTGCCTCGATGTATAACGTTCAATTAAAAATGCTGTAATAGGAATCATTATTCCGTTTACTAACATAAATATGGATTGTAACCATTGTACGGTACTTTCAGATACTTGAAGATCTTTCATAATTGGCGGTAAAGCCGTACCAAGTAACGTTTGGTTTAAAATAGTAATAAAGGCCCCTGATAGTAGTACGATAAATAAGGGTATTCTTTTTTCGACATGGAAGGTATCGTTTGCACTCAATTAACTCACTTCTTTCATAAAAATTACACAGTTTTATATTATAGCACTATACATAATTTAAATCTAAAAGTTAAACTGGAAAAATTAAATTTGTAGTCAAACAGAACGAGACAGCAATGAAATAGTTTTTAAAAAGGCGGTTTAAAAGATAGTTCTTTAGGTAAGTAATGATTAATATTTGTGTGAATAATGATTAGAAAATGCACAATAACATTTTACAACTGTATGTTAAAAATACTACATGAGATGTGAGGCAAATGTCAAAGTTATCATTCAGAGATTTTAGTTGGCACATCAGGCATGACATTACTTTTAAAATTCAGAATATTTTCAAAATGCGTTGTAGTTGTATTATAATAGGAAAGTATTCATTACTGAGTAGCCGTAATCATATTTTTTTACATGCAAAGATAATAAAATTATGATGACAATGGACTAGAATATTTAAATGAAATATTAGGAGTTTTTAATCAATATAGATATAGAACTGAGGGAGAGTTAATAGACAATGGATAAAAAAGATTTAATCGCCCCTGAGCAATATAATATTGTCAGCGAAATTGAAAAATTTGCGACTGATGCAATGAAGAAAGCAGTGATTTTTGAAGACGCGAGTGGCGAAACAAAAGAAATCACATATAAACAATTAATTAAGCACGCTAATAAAGTCGGAAATATGTTTTTAAAACATGGACTACAAAAAGGTGACAAAGTCTTAGTGATGATGCCGCGTTGCATTGAAACATATGAAATTTATCTCGCAGCATTGAAATTAGGCCTCGTTATTATTCCTAGTTCAGAAATGTTACGTACTAAAGACTTACAATATAGAATTACGCATGGCGAAGTGAAGGCCATCGTCGTAACTTCAGATAGTATAGATGAATTTAAAGCGGTAAAAGAATACGCATCGCTTACGAAATTTATTGTCGGTGGTCAAGAAGCGGATTGGTATGCTGTTGAAGATGAAAAAACAACAGTTTCAGATCAATTAAACACTGTTGAGACGTCTAGAGATGATATCGCGTTACTGTCATATACTTCTGGAACTACAGGTAATCCTAAAGCGGTTGTTCATTCACACGGTTGGGGCTATGCACATATGCAAATGGCGCCGACACATTGGTTAAGTATTAAAGAAGATGATGTGGTTTGGGCAACTGCAGCCCCAGGCTGGCAAAAATGGGTATGGAGTCCTTTCTTATCTATTATGGGTTCAGGTGCAACGGCTTTTGCTTCTAACGGCACGCTTAATGCAGAAAAATATTTAGAATTACTGCAAAATTATCAAATCAATGTCCTCTGCTGTACACCAACTGAATATCGTTTGATGGCGAAGTTACCTAATCTGACTGATTATAATTTAGAACGTTTGCATAGCGCAGTGTCAGCTGGAGAGCCACTTAATAGAGAAGTTGTTGAAAAATTCCAAGATCATTTCAACCTTACAGTAAGAGATGGTTATGGACAAACAGAAAGTACATTATTAATTGGGTTCTTAAAAGATACAGAAAGTCGTCCTGGTTCTATGGGCAAAGCAATTCCTGGCAGTCATGTTACAGTAATCAATGATGAAGGTGAACTTGCCGAAGTAGGTGAAGTAGGTAATATTGCAGTGCCGTTAGACTTACCTGCACTGTTCAAAGGTTACTATAAAGATCCGGAACGTACAGCGGAACCTAGAAAAGGTGAATATTATATTACAGGTGACTTAGCTAAATTAGATGCAGATGGTTACTTCTGGTTTGAGGGACTTAAAGATGATATTATCATCAGTTCTGGTTATACGATTGGGCCATTCGAAGTGGAAGATTCTCTGACAAAACACGAATATGTGAAAGAATGCGCAGTCGTTGCGAGTCCACATGAAATCAGAGGTAATATCGTCAAAGCATTCGTGATTTTACAAGATGATGTGCCAGCAACGGATGAAACGGTTAAGACATTACAAAATTATGTGAAACAAGATGTAGCACCTTATAAATATCCACGTGCTATCGAATTTGTTGAAGACTTACCTAAGACAAACTCAGGTAAAATTAGACGTATTGAATTAAGAGAAGCAGAACAAAATAAATAATCTATGATACTAAAAAATCCCTTCACTACAATGGTAGTGAGGGGATTATTGTTTTTCTGATTAAAAATTATTGAAAGGCAGCACCTATTAATCCGAAACCAACAACTACGACAAGGTAAGCAATAGACCAAATAATGGCCGATTTCTTAGAGAAACGACTTGTTGCAAAAAACAAGATTCCTAAAACATAAGCACTAATAAGCGTTTGTAAGTCAAACACACGAAGTATAGGATTCCCCTTATCAAAGATATTAAGACTTGTAATCGAATAATCTGTGACTGATAGTCCTGCAATCCATTGAATAAGGACAACAATGAGTGCGATGGTACTGGTAATAATCGTATAACTTAAAGTTGCAGAAAAAATAGATTTAGCACTAGCATCTGATTTCATGATTTTAGAGATAATTAAAATGATTATAAAAGTAACACCAATCGTAAGGATAGAGCCAATCACACCACTAACAACACCGATAATTTTT
>ERZ1023464.119-NODE-119-length-12215-cov-4.995724_pt1 | contig 12215 bp, 9 predicted proteins | sample MGYA00380529_ERZ1023464 | MGnify/ENA primary metagenome ERZ1023464 (study PRJEB33173, sample SAMEA4830324) | metagenome | study: EMG produced TPA metagenomics assembly of the PRJEB25223 data set... | reverse complement strand
CTACTGTCTCCTCAAAAGTCTCACAAATTTGGTCTAAAATAACTAGCGTATTTAGTGCATTGGTTACTGCGATTGCTGTTCATGTAGGTCAATGGTTAGCAAAAATTGTTAATGGATTTATTCAAATGGTGTCACATGCTCAAGCAGGTATGGCGAGATTTTTAGATGAAATAGTAGGTGGATTTATTCTAGTAGTATCTGCTGTTGGTCAAGGCGTGACTAATGCTGTATCAAGGGCAAGAAGTTTTGTATCTGATTTTGTTCAAGCTGGTGTTGATTTAATAGCTGGCATGATTCAAGGTGTTATAGATAAAGCTAAAGATTTGGCACAAGCAGCCTGGGACGCGGCTAAAGGAGCTTTAAATGCAGCTAAAAGTGCATTAGGCATAAAATCACCATCAAGAGAATTTAAATCTTTAGGTATGTTTTCTATGATTGGTTTAGGAAATGGAATTGCACAATATGCTAATAAAGCGGCTAAAGAAAGCAGATTAGCAGCAACTAAAGTAATGGACGCATTTAAAGTAGATCTATCGCCTGGCATAACAGAAGGATTAGGTAGTTCGTTGAATAGTGATATTAATGCTCACATGAGTAAAGATGTAAGACACAGTTTAGAAGAAAACAACAAACCAATAGTAAAAGTATTAGTTAGAAATGAAGGTGATTCTGAATGGATTAAATCGACAATTGAAGAACTAGGAGCTAGAGAAGCAATCGGAGACAACTTTTAAGGAGGTGGCATATGTTTATAGCGCATGATGTAGAAATAAATAAAAATGGTGAACTGTATAAGGTTAGTGATAACCCTATCACTGGCCAAAAACTAGAAGTAGTAGAATTCGATGTACAAGGTTCTGAAAAAGAATTAGATTTTAATGAAATCGAGAGGATTAATGGCAGATTTCTTAATTCAAGTGTTGAAAGATATAAAAAAGCGACGATGGTTCTTCGTTATAGTGTTAGTAAAATTGCATATGCATCTCACTTAAAAAATAGTATCCAAAATTTATTTTCTGGCCAATTTTATTTGAGAGAAATGGCCACTAATGATACTGAAATACCTTTTCAGACAATGTTTGATCCTATGCATAAGTTCGAATTAAGCTATGTAGATGGCAAACAGTTATTAGTCACATTGGTTTCTAACGTTTCTTTTGATACGACTAAAACAGAAGGGATTATAACATTAGAATTTGAAACAGTTGAATTACCTTATTATGAGTCCATTGGTTATAGTACGGATTTAGAAAGTGGAAATAATTTAGATTTATGGGGTATGACTAGTGGAATGACTTTCATCAGCAATAGTAATCAAAGAAAGTTTACGTTTTATAATACGGATAATGATTTTGTTTATTATGCTGGTGATGTTCCTATAAATCAATTTAATCAGAAATTAATTGTTGAAGTTACTATAGGTGAGAACACAAAACATTTCACATTTGACACTGGATATAAGAGTGAAATGATGACCGTAAAAAATATTGATTTAAAAGAAGGAGATGTTATTAAATATGATGGTATTCAAACATATAAAAATGGCATCCCTATTAATGGCAAGAAATACGGTACAGGTAACCAACCATCTCTAATCCCTGGTTATAATCAATTTCATTTTAACCAAGTAGTTAATAAAGTAGTTTTCAAATTTAAAATGTATTACAGATAGGAGGAGAATTATGCCCATAATAATTAATAGTATAGCGGGGCGTAGTTTCCCGTTATTTGTTAATACAACAACACAAGAAAAAGTGTCTGAAGAATCAGTGCTATCATTTGATATTACAGAAGATAGCTATAATTATGATTTAGTTACCAGTATTTCTACTATGTGGACAGTAACAAATGTAGGTGGAACTGATGATATTAATGAATATAAAATTATTTATATTAAAAAGAGTAGCATTGGCGAAAATCAGAAAGTATATGTTAAAGCTATTAAAAGAGAAATATTTGATTTGAAAGCTAAACGGATACATGAATCTTATACTGGTAGTTTTACTGGGGAAGAATATTTTAAACTTATTTTTAAAGGTAGTGGTTATAACTTTAAACTTTTAAGTAAAGTTTATGCTTCTAGGTTTGAAAATCTAGGTGAAGGAGATTCAAGGCTAGAATTATTTAAAAAGGGTTTGAAACGTTATAATCTTGAATATTATTATGATGAAAAAACGAGAACATTTTATTTGCAAACGTCTGTAGGTAAGGAAGCAAAATATCGAATAGACACAAAGATTAATGCGAATAATGTGCAATTAGAAGAAGATGCATCAGAACGTTTTACTTATATTAAAGGTTTTGGTGATTTTGATGAAAATGACTCATACATGGAGGGCGCTTTACAAATAACTTACGTCCACCCAGTAGCAAAGGTAATTGGTGAAATACATGCACCACCTGTAATAGATGGCCGTATTAAACACGAAGATAAGTTGAAAGAGAAAATGGAAAAAGTCATTAACGATAGTGTTAAAATTTCCGTTTCAACTGATTTTATACATCTTGAATCATATAAAGAAGCAAAGCCTATGCCTGGTGATATAACTGCATTGAAAGACTCAGTTAATAATATCAATGATGAAGTGAGAATTGTTGAAATTACGACTAAACGTGATGTAAACAATAATATTATTAATCAAGATGTAATACTTGGTGATTTTACATTAACAGAAAGAAATAAGAAAATGGCAAGAAAAGCTGCTAAATATGTAGCAAATTTAGATGTTTCATCTACTGAAACACCAGGTAAAAAAGAACGTTTAAGAAATGATGATATAAATAGAACAATTAAAGCTATCAACTATTTAGTTGAGTTTAATAAACCAAAACCTGAGTTAATTGGTAAAACGATAAAAACAAAAAATGGCACTATAATGATAGACTTCACATCTGTTTCAAGTATAAGGAATATGAAGTCTATTTATGTTATAGGAGATTCGGTAGCAAAAGGTTCTGGTGCAAAAGAAAACTTCGGACAAATGCTTGCTAAAAAAATAGGTGCAACAGTAACTAATGGTGCTGTAGGTGGTGCTACTATGTCTATTAATCGCGAACGAAGTATCTATGAACAAGCTTTAAAGATTAAAGATACCGACTTAATAATAATTCAAGGTACCGATGATGATTGGTTGTGTAACGGTGGCATACCTTTAGGTGAAGATAAAAACGATTTGAAAACTTATTATGGAGCTTTTTATCAAGCAGTAATTGCGATTAAGAAAAACAACCCAAATGGCAAAATTCTTTCTATGACTCCAACAAGACAATGTCCTGTTGATGGAACAAGAATAAGACGTAGAGATACTGATAAAAATAAACTTGGATTAGTTTTGGAAGATTATGTAAATACCCATATTTCAACTTGTACAGAATTGAATATCCCTGTTTATGATGCATATCATACTGATTTAATAGATCCATATAATCCAGCATATAGAGCTAAAAATATGGAAGATGGACTACATCCTAATGAGTTGGGACATGAAGTTATCATGTATGAGCTAATCAAAAATTATTATAACTTTTACGATTAAAGGAGGACTATTTAGTGGAAGAAAAATTAATCACAAGTTTGCATTCTGTGTTTAATGAAAAGTATATAAATCAACATGAATTTAACTATCAAAAGTTAAACCGTTTTATGCAAAACGTTAATTTATATATGTATGCACATGGTAAAACAGATAAGCAAGCACATAATGCCGACCAGATTATTTATCAAAGACAAAGTATTGCAGATTTTTATAAATATTTAGTAGCTAGATTAAACAATTTAGTTTTGGGGCATAATGGTGATGGTATTAATGAAGTTAAAGACGCAAGAGTTGATAATCAAGGTGTTGTTCATTCATCACTTCATGAACGATTAAGACACGAAAATCTATACTACACAAAGTTAATATCTGAACTAACCGAAGAAACAAAACAGAATCATGAAGAATTTTTAAATGCAGAATATCGTTTTGATCCACAGAATCAAGAAATACAATTTATAACTGATTTATCTCCAAGAACAAATGCCGTAATGCAAAGTTTTTGGATAGACTATAGAACACAAATTATTTATATGACACAAGCAAGACCAGGCGGGGATTATATGTTAAGTAGACTTAAACCTAATGGTCAATTTATAGATAGATTATTAGTAAAAAATGGAGGACATGGTACGCATAATGCATATCGATATATTAAAGGAGAGTTATGGATTTATTCTGCAGTTTTAAATACTAATAAAAAGAATAGATTCGTAAGATTTAAATATAAAACGGGTGAAATTAAGTACGAAGATGAAGAAATGCAAGATGTTATGCCTCATGTATTTAATAATCTTTATACAACTGCTATATATAATTCTAAAGAAGGATTAATGATATTTAGAAGAGAGTATACACAGCAAGAATTTAAAGATAAGAATTCATTAAACTTTATTGAAATAAGAAGTATTAACGATATAGACAATAATGTAGATAAAATACTATATAAATTTGATATACCTGCTGAATATACAAGTGCTACACAACCAGTGCAAGGCGTGACTTATGATGATGGTATTTTGTATTGGTACACAGGTGATAGTAATCCCAAAATTCCTAACTATTTACATGCCTTTGATGTCAAAAACGGTAAACATTTATGGCAACGTAAAGTTACTATTGGAGGAATTGATGGAAACTATGTAGGTGACTTCCAAGAAGCTGAAGGTATGGCAATGTACTATGATGAAGATACTGGTAAAAAGGCACTTTTACTTGGAGTAACAACTGGACCAGGTAACAATAGACATCATGAAATTCATTCAATTGCTCAAAGAGATTTAAATGATAGTTTAAAAAATAGAGCTACACCTGTTTTAATGACCGATACTGGAGGAAGAGCTAAACCATTACCTTCACAAGGATTTAGTAAATTAAGTAATGTTACTGACATTGGTCATTATTACCTGTATACAGGAGACACATTAAACATTAAAGATTTTCCTTTAAGTAAAGCTTGGCGTGGTTACGGATGGTTTTTTGATGTGTTACCAGGTGATATTAATGGAGTAGTAAGACAGGTTTTAACTAGATACTCTTTTGGACGAAATACAATGATTTTCACTAGAAACGTTGATGTATTTACTGGTAAAACTTCAGTGGGTTGGAGTTATGTTAAGACATATGGTGAGATGTGGGAAACACCACCAAAAAGTATTAATAAATTAGCTGATTTAAATATCCCAGGATTAGAGATTTATTTAACAGCTGAAGATACAAAACGTTTTGTTGATTTTCCAACTAAATATAAAGGAGTAGCAGGTTTTGTATATTTAAGAGTTAAATTGTCGCAAAATCAATATAAAGAATTTTTGTTTAGAAATAACATAATTGCACCACCTGAAACATTAGAACGTACAACACAGGGACAGAAGAAATCTAAGTGGTTTTCTAATGCTGGTAGTTATAAGGAGGTTGGATAATGAGGGAAGAAGCATTTTTAAAAGATGATAATATAGTTCCTTTAGAAGTAACTTCGCAATATAAAAGGTTAACAGATACTAATATTAGATTTTTTAATACTGATAAAGGAACGTCTGTATTAAATTTTATAGTTACAAAGAATGATAAACCTTTTGAAATAGGCTCTAATAATGCTAAGGCTACAATTGATTTAAAAACAGAGAATTATGGTGCTGAAACTGGTGCTCACATATCAGATGATTTGACGTTCGTTGATCCAATCAATGGACGTCTTTCTTATACATTAACTGATGAATTATTAAGGTACACAGGTAGAGTTTTTGGACAAGTATTTTTCACTCAAAATGGTAGTAACAATATTATTGTAATGCGTGAATTTGCATTTAGAATTGATAATGATCAAATTAGTGATTTTGATGGTAAAACAAAGTTAGTTTATATTAAAACACTTAAAGATATAATGGCACAATTTAATGGAGATATTTCGAGATTTAATAAAGCATTAGGCGATTTCCCTACACTTGTAGAAGGCATTGAAAATAAAGTGAATGAAGGTATAAGTGCTATTAAACTTAAGTCTAATGAAGTAGAAACAAACTTAAATAAGATTTATAGTGAGCGAGAAAAAAATTTTGAAAATAAAACAAATGGTTTTGTAGAAAATGTCGTGGTTGTTAAAGAAGACATAAAATCCTATATAGACAATGCCAAGCAAGAAGCAAAAGAACTAAGTGTGTTGAAACAAGGCGATGTTGTAAACTATCAAAAATCAAAATTAACTGATGATTCAGGAGTAACCGAAGAATTAAACGATGTAACTATATATTCAATATTAGAAAATACTACAAGTACAAAATTTGTTCATATTAATAATGCTACCGATGCACCATCATCTAAGTTAGCAAATAATATAAGTGATTCTGAAGTATCAAATATAGATAATGGTAGAGTTGATTCAGAATATGACGAAAATCATGATGAAGAATTACCAGAACATCAAATACATTCTTCTATAGCATCAGGTTTATTAGTTGTATATAAATCCCAAAATACTGGTAGGGCTATTTGGTATCCAGATGATTCAAATGAAATATATACATGCTTTTATAAAGACAATATATGGTTAAGTTGGTTGAAAGTTAATGATGAAACTATTACTAAAAGTTATATAGAAGCATTTGTAGATGCTAAAAACTCAGAAAATAAAAAAATCTTTGAAGATGAATTAAATAGTACATCTATTCAAAAACATAAAATAACAGATACAGATGGCAATACGATTAATGTTGATTTGGATTATGCGCAAAGTAGTTTAGTTGAATTAAAAACAGCAAACTTTTATGCATTGAAAGTACCTAATTTACCAATAGGAATAGAAAGCACAGAAGGTTATTTACGTGTTACTTCTAAGGACATTAAAAATAAATTGTTTGAATTTACGCCTAAAGGAACATCAAAAACTTTAATTAGTACTTTAAATAATTCAACTTTAAGTGGTTGGAGTACCTTTAATGAAGAAAGACAAAAAGTTTTATTTGACGGTTCTGTAAATGGCGTAGGTAATGACATTGTTTTAACTGATGATTATACAAAATATGATTTCCTTATTGTTTCTGGCTTATATCCAGGAGGAACATTCAACGAGGTGAGTTTAGTATCAATGCCAGGAAGTATTATTGTTTCAAAAAATAATATTCCAGATTCTACTGGCGATGGTGGTGCTTCATATGAAGGTATTATTTCAAAAGTTAATAACACAACTTTACGTATCGCTAATGATGTTTTTTGGGATTTAGGATTGCGAAAACCATCAGGAGCAAATGCTAATAAGTTTACAGTACAAAAAATAATGGGGTGGAGATAATGGAAATTTCAATTAATGAATTTAGAGAAATTATAGGATATGCTCGTGTTGGTCATGTAGAAAATGCTATAGAAATTTCTTCAGAAGAGCTACCTATTAATTTCTTTGATGATTATGAACCGAGAAAATATATTTACGATGAATACGAGGGTATTATTATCAATTACAATTATGAACCGCCTAATGAAATTGACTTTATAGAAAGTGCAAAAGATGAGGTTAGTATTAAAGAAGATAAAATTAAAGAATTAGAAAAAGAAAATGAGAAACTTAGAAAAGAGTTTAATGATTTGAAAGAAAAAGTTTTATCCAATAAAGCATAAAGACTGCAAATTAAGTTTGTAGTCTTTTTATTATGCCAATGAAGGGAGGTGAGAAAATGGGATTACCTTCACCTAGTAAACGTAAACCAACTGCAAGTGAAGTTGTGGAATGGGCATTGACTATTGCTAGAATAAAAAGAACCATAAATGTTGATAGGAAATGGGGCGGGCAGTGTTGGGACTTACCTAACTATATATTAAAAAAATACTGGGGATTCTTTACATGGGGAAATGCAAATGCAATGGCTCAAAAATCCAATTATCGTGGATACAATTTTAAAATTTATAGAAATACGAAGAATTTTGTACCTAAGCCTGGTGATTGGGCAGTATGGGCTAATCAAAACCCAGGACATGTATCTATCGTTGTTGGTAAATCCACTAAAGATTATTTTTGGTCAGTAGATCAAAATTATTATACTGGAAATTGGTCTGGAAGCCCTCCATATAAAATAAAACATAAGTACACTGATGCTCCAGGTGGAGTTACACATTTTGTAAGGCCGCCATATCATCCTGAACCGAAGAAAGAAAATCCTAGTAAAGGAAATGAGCCAAGTAAGAATAATACACCAACAGAAACTAAAAAAGATAATATGCCAAGATTCAAAAATATTATTAATATTAGCTATACAAGTTTCAGAGATGACAAAGAGAGAGAAAACGTTACACATTACATTGTTGATGGTAATAAGAGAACTTCGCCTATTAAGGGATTATATATCAAAGAAAGTATTATGTTTAGAAGTGTTAAAGATATTTATAAACAACGAAATAAATATGATAATGATATGATTTATCCTCATAGTTATGTAGACAAAGATATGACATGGCATTGTCGACATACCAAATTTCAAGTTGAAAGTTATTCTGATTGGATTGTATTAGAAGTATGTGGTTCTGAGTCTGAAATGAAAGAAGAATATATGCGGACGTTAATTTATGCAATGATTCATGGTTTGAAAATGTTGGAATGGAACGACCTAAAGTTAAGTGAAAATTCTTTGAGATTGGATAAAAACATTTGGAGAATCATGAAAGATACTACTAACTATGACTTAATTTTAAAAGGTTATCCAGAATTAGAAAAATATCAACTTATTATTGAAAAATTAATAACGATGTATCGTAAAAAAGATGATTTACTTAAACAAGAAATTGTAACTAAAAAATCTAAAAAGAGAATTAAACTTAAACCAGCTACTAATAATGTACTTATCAAAAAACCTAATAATCCACCCACTCAAAATAAAGAGAAAAGTAAGGTAGATATTGAAATTAGTAAATACACGTTTACGCAAGCCTTAAATGCTCAAATGGCAAAGGGACTTCCAGTAGTTAGTACTGGTGGTGGATGGTTTAATGCTAGTCGCGCAAAAGTAAGTGCTGCTATGGATCCAAATAAAATTTGGAGTGATAGTAAGCAAAAATACCAAATGTTGAATTTAGGTAAATATCAAGATGTATCTGTAGATAAACTTAATCAAATATTAAAAGGTAAAGGCAAGTTACATGGACAAGGAAAAGCATTTGCAGATGCATGTAAAAAGTATAATGTAAACGAAATATACTTAATTGCACATGCCTTTTTAGAAAGTGCGTATGGTACATCTAATTTTGCTAGTGGTAGGTATGGTATATACAATTTCTTTGGTATTAATGCCTATGATAATAATCCAAATTTAGCAATTAGTTATGCTAAAAACAGAGGTTGGACAACACCAGCTAAGGGTATCTTAGGTGGTGCTAAATTTGTTAGAGAAAATTACTTTAATAAAGGTAAAAATACGTTATATCGTATGAGATGGAACCCACGAAACCCAGGTACTATGCAATATGCAACAGATATAAATTGGTGTAAACATCAAGCTAGTATGATTTATAGTCTGTATAAAGATGTGGGATTAGTAGGTCTATATTTCATAAGAGGTAAATATAAATAGTCAAGATTAAATTGATTAGTAAAGGAGGGGAATAATGGATGAACCTAGTCTCATATACTGGATTTTTAGTATATTAATTCCAATTTTCATAAGTATTTCTACATTTTGGATGAAAATTAATAAGGATAAACGTGAAAATGAAAATAGACTGACATTAATTGAAAGTAGGGTAGATAACCATGATGAAAATTTGAAGGATATAAAAAAGGATTTGAAAAGCCAAAATGAGGATTTGAAGTTACTTCACAAACTTAATACGCAGAGTGATATGATGCTTAAAATGATGGACGAAATTAAACAAGATTTGAGGAAAGAAAATTAATATATATGGTAAAATATTAAAGTGAGCAAGTTGGATAGATGGTGGCTAATCTCTTTTGAATAAGGGGTGATGCCTATGAAATATGGTTTGACTCCTAGAAAGGAGTAACATTGACTGATTATGAAATGTTAATGATTGTCATGACAATCATTGGCTTAGTATTAGTTAGTAAAAATGACCATAAAAAATAACCATCTATAGCTTTGGCGAGCAGATGGTTAAAAGGTTTTATTAATATTTAATTATCTCTATGCCACCGTCTTTTTAACGGGCTCATTTGGGCGATACACATATGTGTGTTGCCCTTTTTCTATATATAAATTAACACAACATTAAAATATTATCAAATTCTATGAGTCGGCACAATCTGTCGGCTTTTTATTATGAGGAGGAAATTTATATGGATGTAAAAGTAACAGTAATTGTGAGAGTTTTAGGATTGGTTTTGGTATTAGTCAATCAATGCTTAGCAAACAAAGGTGTTAGTCCAATACCAGTTGATGAGTCAACGTTAATGACAATTGCAGTAGCATTAATTACGGCATGGAAAGATAACCCACTTACTAATGCAGCTAAAGAAAGTAATAAAGTAATGAAAGAACTAAAAACACAAAATAAATATGAAAAAGTTGTGATGCGAAGTGGCAAAGAAAAGTGAGGCATTAAAATATGTTAATTCAAGAATAGGATATCAACATGATGAAGATGGTATATATCCAGGTCAATGTGCCGATTGGGTAATTCATGTATGCAAAAAATATTTTAATTGGCATTTTCAAGGTGATGCTAAAGATATTATTAATGCTAAAAATAGAGCAACTGCACCAAAAGGAACAAAGTTTTTACCAAACACACTAGACTTAGTTGTCCAACCATTAGATATTTGCGTATGGGTAGGTGGACAATATGGCCATGTTTCTATTGGTCTAGAAGGTAATTTAGAAACTTTTTATTCATTGGATCAAAACTGGGGAACATGGAATGGTTCTCCAGTTAAAAAAGTTCTACATGATTATGATAGCTACGGATTTTGGGGAGTCATACGACTCCCTTTTATTAATGATTTAGAAAATGGAGGGGAAAACATGGGCAAAAAAAGAATAGGTACATGGAATGGCGTACCCGTTTATACTGATTTTTTACCAATTGGCACGCGTCGAACAGGACAAAGATTAGAAAGTGGTAAACCACGATTTGCAGTTTTTCATGATACAGGTAATCGTGATTCAACAGCACAACAAAATGTTAGCTATTATAGAAATACTTATAATATTGATTGGGCTAGAACAGCATCAGCTCACATTTTTGTAGACGATAGTGAATGTATTATTTGTATACCAGTTACGGAGAAAGCGTGGCATGTATTGTATGATACGCCAATTGATAATCAGTGGTATGGTGACGATGCAAATGATATTGCATTTGGACTTGAAGCTTGTTACTTCTCTAATCGTTCACGAACACTTAAATCACTAGATAATTCATGTCGTATTATGGCAGCATTATGTAATTCATGGGAAATTAACCCACGTAATGAAATGCCTGGACACCAACAAATACAATATGATAAACAAGATCCAGGTAACTTATTAGCAGCAGCAGGTTATGGAAGAAATGATATTAGTGTACTTGATAATTTAGTACTCAAGCATATGAAAGGTGATTCACCAACACAAAAAGTAGCAAAAGACGTAAAAGAACCTATCAAAGCCAAACCACCTCGTACAGTTTGGGCGTGGAATGGTATATTCACAGCAAGGAAGAGTAATACTGAACCAATTGTCGTAAGACGAGCAATGGGATTAGATAAAGCTCAAGTAGATAAAGGTTCTTGGATTTATCCTGGGGAATTTGTAAAATTTGACCAAGTCATCAAAGATAAGAAAAATGGCTTGTGGTGGATTAGATTTAAATACCAAGCAGATGGAGCAAACAAAAAGGATAACTTCTTTATGCCTATAGGTAATATTACTGATAAAGAAGAGAAGTTATTAAAAGAGAAAGCATTATGGGGTGAACTAGAAGTTAAATAGAGTATTAATAATCATTATATAAAAACAAATTAATAATATGTTAATATTAAATAAATTTTGTTTAAATTGAGGTGTTGATAATTCGTAGTGGCACCACGAGATCAATAATAGATTAAGGATAGCACTTATGTGCTTGCCCTATTTTTTTTATGATATAATTTATTTACATGTATAAGCCCTTTCCCGAATAGTTTTATATCCGCCACCCACACATGCCACTGGGTGGTTATTTGATGATTTTATACGTAGGTAGTACGAAATGTTAAAAAAT
>ERZ1023464.117-NODE-117-length-12256-cov-4.337759_pt1 | contig 12256 bp, 11 predicted proteins | sample MGYA00380529_ERZ1023464 | MGnify/ENA primary metagenome ERZ1023464 (study PRJEB33173, sample SAMEA4830324) | metagenome | study: EMG produced TPA metagenomics assembly of the PRJEB25223 data set... | reverse complement strand
GAAGCTTGTTTTTGTTCATTCTCTTTCTGTGTCAAGTCTCTTAGTCTTTATTTTCGTATGGCAAGATTAAGTTCAAGATGATTCCTGTCATGGCTGATAGGGCAGTACCTGAAAGGGTAACTGGACCAAGTTTAAGGATAGCTCCCCCAAGTCCAAGGACCAACATAGCACTTGCGATGATTAGGTTACGCATTTGAGCGAAATCAACACGTTCTTTAATCAAGACTTTCAAACCGTTGCTGGCGATAACTCCATAGAGAAGGATTGACATACCACCAAGTACAGCATTTGGAATAGTTGAAATCAAGGCTGTGAATTTACCAAGGAAGCTAAGGGCAATTGCGATAAAGGCAGCGTTACGGATAACTGAGACAGAAGCGATACGAGTCATACCGATAACCCCTGTATTTTCTCCATAAGTTGTGTTGGCTGGTCCACCAAGGAAGGCAGAAACTGAAGTTGCGATACCGTCACCAAGAAGAGTACGGTGAAGACCTGGTTCTTTCAAGAATTGACGGCCACAGATTTGACCCAAAACAGTATGGTCTCCGATATGTTCAGAAATTGTTACGATAGCGATTGGCAAAATGGCGATGGTTTCTGGACCAAAGTAAAGATTGTATTCTTTAAAGGCACCACCAGTGCTAAATGGCAAGTAGAAACCAGGAATTTCAAACCAGTTAGCTTTAAGAACTGGTGTAAAGTCAACCAAGCCAAGAGTTAGTGCGAAGAGGTAACCACCGATAATGGCAAAGAGGAAAGGAATGATTCGTAGGAAGCCCTTTCCTTTAGTATTGATAAAGGCAGCAATCAAGAAAGTAACAACGGCTACAAGAGCATTTTTCCAGTTTCCATCAGCTACAAGACCAGCGTTGGTAACAGCTGAACCTGCAAGTCCAAGACCGATAACGATGATCATAGGTCCGATGATGATTGGTGGCAAGAGTTTATCAATCCATTTTGTACCTGCAAAACGAACACCAGCAGCCACCAGGACATAGACCAAACCAGTTAAGATAACCCCTGTTTGAGCAGCAGACACATCACCACCCATTTCTTTCATAGCAAGCGACATTGCTGTGATAAAGGCAAATGAAGAACCTAGATAAACTGGAACTTTAAATCCAGTTGAAATCATGTAGATGAGTGTCCCGACACCTGAAGCAAAAAGGGCAACAGATACAGGCATTCCCAAAATCAAGGGTACCAAGATGGTTGCACCGAACATGGCGAAAACGTGTTGGAAACTAAGGAGAATTCCTTTTCCAGCTGAAGGACGTTGGTCAACGTCTAGTAACAAATCAACAGTTGATTCTTGTTTCATATAAACCTCACTTTTGGGCATCAAAAAAGAGCCCATTATTTTACAGCAATAGGCCCTCAGAGTAAGACTTCTCTAAAATCTAGACTTTAAAGAGTTTTAAATATTTCTGCGTCTTCGTCACCTCACGGGATGACATTAAAAACCTTTGCTTGTGATAGTATAGCAAAAATTACAAACTTTGTAAATATTTTTTTACTAAAAAGATTAAAGCGGGCGTTTATTGGGCATGCCAGCCTTACGTGGATATTTATTTGGTGTTTCCTTTTTCTTTTCCACCACTGTGATGTAACGCGGATCTCCATTTGGTAGAGCGTAGCTGAGATTGTCTTCGACCTTACTAAAAAGGAGGTTGAGGGCATTTTTGGCTTCTAATAATTCCTCAGGCGCATTGCTGGCCTTGAGTGCCAATAGTTTGCCACCAACTTTAAGGTAAGGAATTGTCAATTCAGACAAGACCTGCATACGGGCTACAGCACGAGCCGTTACAAAATCATATTGAGCACGGAAGTTCTTGTCTTGGGCAAAATCTTCGGCACGTCCATGGTAGAAGTGAACACCGCTCAAATCTAGCTCTTGAGCCAAGAGTTGGAGGAAGTTGATGCGCTTATTGAGTGAATCAATGATGGTCACATCTAACTGAGGATAGAGGATTTTCATTGGTAGACTAGGAAATCCTGCCCCAGCACCGATGTCAAGAAGTTTGATAGTTTCATTGGGAATCAAACCTTGAAGAATGGGTGCAATCGAATCGTAAAAATGTTTGAGATAAACTTCTTCCTTGTCCGTAATGGCTGTTAAATTAATCTTTTCATTCCACTCGACCAAGAGCTCAAAATAACGTTCAAATTGTTCTTTTTGCTGGTCCGAAAGTGGAAGATTCTGATCGGCAAGCAGGTTGTAAAATGTTTCTGGTTTCATAGTTATTTCCTTCTTTAGTATCATCTTATTTTACCACAATCATTAAAAATTTGATATACTGGTACTAATCTAAAAGTAGAAAGGACTTATATTATGACTTGGATTATTCTTGGAGTTTTGGCTCTTGTTGTTAGTTTTGAGATTGTTAGCTATAACGGTTTGGTTAAGAATCGTATGAAAACAAAGGAGGCTTGGAGCCAGATTGATGTTCAGTTGAAACGTCGAAATGATCTCTTGCCAAACTTGATTGAAACTGTAAAAGGTTATGCCAAATATGAAGGTTCTACCCTTGAAAAGGTGGCAGAACTTCGCAATCAAGTTGCGGCAGCGACTTCACCAGCAGAAGCTATGAAAGCTAGTGATGCCCTCACTCGTCAGGTTTCAGGTATTTTTGCAGTTGCAGAAAGCTATCCAGATTTGAAAGCTAGTGCAAACTTTGTTAAATTGCAAGAGGAGTTGACAAACACAGAAAATAAAATTTCTTACTCTCGTCAACTCTATAACAGTGTTGTCAGCAACTACAATGTAAAATTAGAAACTTTCCCAAGCAATATTATCGCTGGAATGTTTGGCTTTAAAGCAGCAGATTTCCTTCAAACACCAGAAGAGGAAAAGGCAGTTCCTAAAGTTGATTTTAGCGGTTTAGGTGACTAAGATGTTGTTTGATCAAATTGCAAGCAATAAACGAAAAACCTGGATTTTGTTGCTGGTATTTTTCCTACTCTTAGCTCTCGTCGGCTATGCGGTTGGTTACCTCTTTATGCGATCCGGGCTTGGTGGTTTGGTTATCGCACTGATTATCGGCTTTATCTATGCCTTGTCCATGATTTTTCAATCGACAGAGATTGTCATGTCCATGAATGGAGCGCGTGAGGTAGATGAACAAACGGCACCAGACCTCTACCATGTAGTGGAAGATATGGCTATGGTCGCTCAGATTCCTATGCCCCGTGTTTTCATCATTGATGATCCAGCCTTAAATGCCTTTGCGACAGGTTCTAACCCCCAAAATGCGGCGGTTGCTGCGACGTCAGGTCTCCTAACTATCATGAATCGTGAAGAACTAGAAGCTGTTATGGGACATGAAGTCAGTCATATTCGTAACTACGATATCCGCATTTCGACTATTGCTGTTGCCCTTGCTAGTGCTATCACCATGCTTTCTAGTATGGCAGGTCGTATGATGTGGTGGGGTGGAGCAGGTCGCAGACGAAGTGACGATGACCGAGATGGAAATGGCTTAGAGATCATTATGCTAGTGGTTTCCCTCCTAGCTATTGTGCTGGCACCTCTCGCTGCAACCTTAGTGCAACTAGCTATTTCTCGTCAGAGGGAATTTCTAGCTGATGCTTCCAGTGTCGAGTTGACTCGTAATCCTCAAGGGATGATCAATGCTCTACGTAAGTTGGATAATAGTAAACCTATGAGTCGTCCTGTAGATGATGCCAGCAGTGCACTTTATATCAATGATCCCAAGAAAGGGGGAGGGTTCCAAAAACTATTTTATACCCACCCACCTATCTCAGAACGGATTGAGCGTTTGAAACATATGTAAAATTTGCCTATACAATACTAAAAAATGAGCATTCTCGTAGTTGGAGATGCTCATTTTCTTATATAATGAACTCAGAAATCAATTGGTTAGGATACAATTTATATTCTTCGAAAATCTCTTCAAACAGCATCAGCTTCGCCTTGCTGTACTTAAGTCCAGCCTGCGGCTAGCTTCCTAGTTTGCTCTTTGATTTTCATTGAGTATTAGAATTTCTTTAGGAAACTTCGTTCAGAACACATGATATATCGAAGAAGGATCTAGACTCTATGCCAAATGGAAGATGGCAACTGATATTGTTTTTAGAAAATTAGAGAATATTTTTGGTGAGCTCAGAGTGTGTGTTAGAGACAACTAGACCAGCATAGTAGAGCTTGAATTCATTTTCACGAGCATGGATTTTACAAATCAGCTATTCAAAAACCACACAGTTGTTTTCAGCTTGATTGTGAGTAAAACTGAAATCACTGTGTGCTTTTAGTTAGAACTTAGCTTTTGTCCATCCCCTTTTACAGTCGCTTCCGGATAACTTCTTACATAAGATTTGCTGCAGCAACGCTGGCATTGAGTCTTTTAACATGTCCATTCATAGGAATGGTAATCATTTCATCGACTTGTTTTTTGATGTTACTAGAGATACCTTTTCCTTCATTTCCGATGATGAGGGCAATTTTCCCTTTTGTATTCCACTTGTGGCACGGAGTACCGTTCATATCCGTTCCAAAGGTCCAGAAACCTTCATCCTTGAGTTTATCTAGAGTTTGGCTCAGATTGGTTACTCGGGCAATTGGAACGTGTTCAATAGCACCTGTGGCCGTTTTGGCAACGACAGGAGTAACTCCGACAGCACGGTGCTTGGGAATGATGACACCTGAAACGTTGGTCGCATCAGCTGTTCTCAATATTGAACCTAGATTATGAGGGTCAGTTAACCCATCCAAAATCAATAGAAGTGGATTTTCTTCTTGGCGTGTTTTGGCAAGGATGTGATCCAGCTCGCTATAGGCAAATTCGGACACTCGTAGAACAAAACCTTGGTGGACAGCACCTTCAGTCATTTCAGAGAGGGATTTTTTTGAAGTCCAAGAAATGGATACCTTCTTTTCTGTAGCCAGTTCTTTGACTTTCTCAACATTCTTACCTCGGAGATCTTCTTGGAGGTAAAGTTTGTTTCCTGTGTTTGCAAGGAGGGCTTCGGTAACGGCGTGAACGCCATAGACAATATCATTTGTTTTCATGCCTCTATTATAACACAAAACCCCGTCTTGCAACGGGATTTTCTTTATTCAAGAATCAGTAAACCATCTTTAACTTCAAATGGGTCTTTTTCATTGATACGATCGTAAAACATGATTCCGTTAATGTGGTCAATTTCATGCTGAACAACGATGGAGTTGTAGCCTTTGAGTTTGATACGGTGTTTTTCTCCATCTTTATCAAAGTAGTCAACAGTGACGCGAGCATGGCGGACTACATAGCCAGGCACGTTGCGGTCAACAGACAGACAACCTTCTCCTTCACCAAGAGCAGCGTCTTGAACAGAGTGAGAGACGATTTTTGGATTGTACATAATGGCTTGCAAATCGTAGGCTTCCTCTGTAGTTTCGCCTTCTTCAACAATATTAGGCACCAAAACAGCGATAATGCGTTTTGAGATATCTAATTGAGGAGCAGCAAGTCCAACTCCACCGCGTAGCCCCATCTTTTCAGCCATGACAGGATCTTGGGAATGTTTGAGGAATTGCATCATCTTTTCGCCAAGGATGATTTCCTGATCAGACAAGGGGAAAGTAACTTCCTCCGCAACCGCGCGTAGAGTTGGGTTCCCTTCGCGGATAATATCTTTCATATCAATTAAGTGAGCAGCTTTTGTAATACGTTCTATTGCAGACATTTTCTCTCCTTTCATTACTTCTACATGATATCACAAAATGACAAGGATTGAAAGCATTACGGCATCGAGCTTTTATAGAAAATGCCTAGTAGGTTCAATTCAATTGTGAAAGAAATACTTATCTGTGATATAATAAAAAGAAAAGGCTTGCATAAGAAAGTAGGGAGAATGAAGATGCAAAGAAGACAAGATAGAAATCAGGGTGGTTTAGCTTTTCGTTTTATGAAGGACTTGGTAAACTTTTTTAGGAGTTATCGCAAGTGGAGTAATAAGGGATTTGTGGCGATACTCTTGCTAGCAGTTACTTTATCAATGGGCTTGGTCTTGTTGTTTGAAAGTTTTCAAGGCATGCCTCTGTCCAGTCAAAAACGAGATACTATTTCTCAAGAAGGAACTAAGAAAAAGTCTCAGGAGCAGGAAGAGGAAAAAACTGCTAGAATTATGGCTCATGGTGATTTGCTTTATCATGATATTCTTTACTTTTCAGCAAAAAAGGATGATGGAACGTATGATTTTCATGAGAATTTTGAGTATGTTACTCCTTGGCTTAAGCAAGCAGACTTAGCTATTGGTGACTTTGAAGGAACCATTAATAAGGATCACTATTTAGCGGGTTATCCTCTCTTTAATGCTCCTGCTGAAGTTATGGATGCCATTAAGGATGCAGGTTATCATGTTCTAGATTTGGCTCATAATCACATTTTGGATTCGCAAATTGAGGGGGTTATTTCAACGGCCGATATTATTGAGAAGGCTGGAATCACTCCAATCGGAGTTTATACGCACGAGCCACGTGATCAGGCTCCGCTGGTCATTAAGGAAGTGAATGGGATCAAGGTTGCTCTTTTGGCCTATTCCTATGGATTCAATGGAATTGAGCAGTATATTTCTCAGGAAGACTATAATCGTTATCTTTCAGATTTAAACGAAGATAAGATGAAGGCTGAAATTGAACGAGCGGAAAAGGAAGCGGATATCACCATTATCATGCCTCAGATGGGTGTTGAGTATCGATTGGAACCAACTGAAGAACAAAAAGCTCTTTATCACAAGATGATTGATTGGGGAGCAGATATTATCTTTGGAGGGCATCCACACGTAGTTGAACCGTCTGAAATTGTTGAAAAAGATGGGGACAAGAAACTCATTATCTATTCAATGGGGAACTTCATTTCCAATCAACGGATTGAATCTATGGGAGATGAAGAAAATGCTAAGTGGACTGAACGTGGCGTTCTCATGGACGTGACCATTAAGAAGAAGGATGGAAAAACAACTATCGGAACAGCTAAAGCTCATCCTACTTGGGTCAATCGAACACCAAAGGGAACCTTTTCACCAGAAGGCTATCCTTTATATCATTATCAAACCTATATCTTGGAAGATTTCATAGAGGGTGGCAGTCATCGTGATCAATTAGATGAAGCGACTAAGGAACGAATTGATACAGCCTATAAAGAAATGAACGAACATGTGGGATTGAAGTGGGACTAGCTTAAATCCAGAGGAAAGTAAATGACGATTAAGGTAATTGCGACAGATATGGATGGGACCTTGCTGGATGCTAGAGGCCAGCTTGATCTCCCACGTTTGGAAAAGATTTTAGATCAGTTGGATCAAAGGGGTATTCGTTTTGTCATCGCGACGGGCAATGAAATTCACCGCATGAGGCAACTACTGGGGCACTTGGTCGATCGAGTGGTTCTGGTTGTTGCAAACGGTGCTCGTATTTTTGAAAACAATGAATTGATTCAGGCACAGACTTGGGATGATGCCATTGTTGACAAGGCTTTGGCTCATTTCAAGGGTCGAGCGTGTCAGGACCAGTTTGTTGTAACGGGGATGAAGGGTGGTTTCGTCAAGGAAGGTACTATTTTTACAGACCTTGAAAGTTTTATGACTCCAGAAATGATTGAAAAATTCTACCAACGGATGCAGTTTGTGGATGAGTTAACATCTGATCTCTTTGGTGGTGTGCTCAAGATGAGCATGGTTGTTGGTGAGGAGCGTTTGAGTTCGGTCTTGGCAGAAATTAATGACCTCTTTGATGGCCATGTTCGAGCTGTATCAAGTGGCTATGGTTGCATTGATATCCTTCAAGCTGGGATTCATAAAGCATGGGGCTTGGAAGAATTACTCAAGCGCTGGGACTTGAACCCCCAACAAATCATGGCTTTTGGCGATAGTGAAAATGATGTTGAAATGCTTGAAATGGCTGGGATTGCCTATGCTATGGAAAATGCTGATGAGAAAGCCAAAGCTGTGGCTACTGCTCTTGCGCCAGCCAATAGCCAAGGAGGAGTTTATCAAGTCTTGGAAAACTGGTTAGAAAAAGGAGAATGAAGTGACAGTACAGTTATTAGAAAATTGGCTCCTAAAGGAACAAGAAAAAATACAAAACAAGTATCGTCACTTAAATCAAGTTTCTGTTGTTGAACCAGACATTCTTTTTATTGGGGATTCCATTGTTGAGTATTACCCTTTGCAGGAACTATTTGGGACTTCAAAGACCATTGTCAATCGAGGCATTCGAGGTTATCAGACAGGGCTGTTATTAGAAAATCTAGATGTGCATCTGTACGGTGGGGCGGTAGATAAAATTGTCCTTTTAATTGGGACGAACGATATTGGAAAAGATGTGCCTTTGAATGATGCTCTCAATAATCTCGAAGCTACCATTCAATACATTGTTCGCGATTACCCACTGACAGAGATTAAATTGCTTTCTATTTTGCCAGTCAATGAGGGAGAGGAGTACAAGCAGACAGTCTATATCCGCTCGAATGAAAAAATTCAGAAATGGAATCACGCCTATCAAGAGCTTGCTTCTGCCTACATGCAGGTAGAATTTGTGCCAGTTTTTGATAGTTTGACAGACCAGGCAGGCCAACTCAAAAAAGAATTTACAACTGATGGGCTGCACCTCAGTGTTGCTGGTTATCAGGTTTTGACTAAAGCTTTGAAAGACTATCTTTTTTAGTTAATTGATTTTCTTTTTGCATTTTTGAGTTAGATAAGGTATAATGATTTTATTGTCTTTTGGGGTCGTTACGGATTCGACAGGCATTATGAGGCATATTTTGCGACTCGTGTAGCGACGTAAACGCTCAGTTAAATATAACTGCAAAAAATAACACTTCTTACGCTCTAGCTGCCTAAAAATCAGCAGGCGTGACCCGATTTGGATTGCTCGTGTTCAATGACAGGTCTTATTATTAGCGAGATACGATTGAGTCTTGTCTAGTGGCTTGATAAGAGATTGATAGACTCGCAGTTTCTAGGCTTGAGTTATGTGTCGAGGGACTGTTAAAATAATACATAACCTATGGTTGTAGACAAATATGTTGGCAGGTGTTTGGACGTGGGTTCGACTCCCACCGGCTCCATTATTCCTTTGCATTCTTTTGCATTCCTTGGTAAAACGTTGTTAAATCAACGTTTTTTATTTTTGTCTTTGGTATTCCTTGGTATTCTTTTGCGAAAAAGGGAGTCACAAACAGACCCTAAAGCAGACCCTGTTTTTAAAAAAGGGATACAAAAAAGGATACAACATTTTTGTAGTATCCTAAAAATCTATGTACTTCACAAAGCGTTCTTCGGCTCCATTATGCGTTTTTGTGATTTTAAGACTTGTTAGCTGATTTTTTACAATCCTGCGAAATCTTTGATTTCTTGTGCTGACATTGAAGAGTCGCAACGGACGTTGATTTGTCCATCCGCAATGTGAACAAATCCTGGTACAGTTGGGATTCCGTAGCGTGAGCGGAATGCTTGCAACTCATTGAGTTGGCTTGGTTCTTCACTATTGATGAAGTAGATGTGAGCTTTGGTTTCAGCTACGACACCTGCTAAAGTACCTGCAAATTTACGGCAGTAAGGGCAAGTTTTGCGACCGATAAAGAAGGTTGCAGTTTCTTTTTTATCAAGAGCTTCTTGCGCACGCGCAACTGTAGTGACTTCAAGGTCTTTGATATTATCTAAAAATTGTTCCATGAGATTACCTCGCTTTCATTGATAAGTCTAGTATGCCATAAAGTTTCTAAAATTGCTTAGATTTGATACGAAAAAAAGATGAGATTATTTGGTCTCATCTTTTATAGGATTTTATTTTACAAAAGCATTGATTTCTGCTTCGATATTAGCAATCTTAGCTTGTGATTCTTCGTTGGTTTCACCGACAACTGCAATGTAGAACTTGATTTTTGGTTCTGTACCTGAAGGGCGAACAGCAATCCATGAACCGTCAGCAAGTGTGTATTTCAACACATCACTTGGAGGAGTTGTTAAGTTTGTAACAGTACCGTCAGCAGCAGTAGCAGTTTGTGCCTTGAAGTCTTCTACGACAGTGATAGCTGTTGCGTTCCATTCTTTCGGAGCATTGTTACGGAATTTAGCCATAATCGCTTTGATTTGTTCAGCACCATCGACACCTGAAAGAGTAACAGAGATAGTCTTTTCTGCGTAGTAGCCATATTCTTTATAGATTTCTTCGATACCGTCAGCAAGGGTCAAACCACGTGAACGGTAGTAGGCAGCAAGTTCAGCAACGACTAGAACAGCTTGGATAGCGTCTTTATCACGTACGAATGGTTTAATCAAGTAACCGAAGCTTTCTTCAAATCCCATCATGTAAGTGTGATTGTGTTTTTCTTCGAATTCTTGGATTTTTTCAGCGATAAATTTGAAACCTGTCAAAACGTTGAACATAGTTGCGCCGTAGCTTTCAGCAATCTTCGTTACCAAGTCAGTTGATACGATAGATTTGCAAAGGGCTGCATTTTCAGGAAGAGTTCCAGCGTTTTTGTGGGCTTCCAAGATGTATTTTGCCATGATAGCACCGATTTGGTTACCTGAAAGGTTGAGGTAGCTACCATCTTTTTGAAGAACTTCAACACCAACACGGTCAGCATCAGGGTCAGTTGCAACAAGAACATCTGCACCAACTTGACGACCAAGTTCTTCAGCAAGGGCAAAGGCTGCTTGGCTTTCTGGGTTTGGAGATTTTACAGTTGAGAAGTCAGGGTCAGCAGTTGCTTGCGCTTCAACGACTTGAACTGAGTCAAATCCTGCTTGGGCAAGAGCACGACGAGCCAACATTTCACCAGTACCATGAAGTGGTGTGTAGACAATCTTCATGTCTTTACCGAATTCTTCAATCAAGGCTGGGTTGATGTTTACGTCCTTAACCTCTTTAAGGTATTCTACGTCAACGGCTTCTCCGATAACTTCAATCAAGCCAGAAGCTTTTTCAGCTTCCACATCAGCAACTTCTACTGCAAATGGGTTTTCGATTGCACGGATATAAGTAGTCAAAGCGTCTGCGTCGTGTGGAGGCATTTGTCCACCGTCTTCACCGTAAACCTTGTATCCGTTAAATGGAGCAGGGTTGTGGCTGGCTGTGACCATGATACCTGCGAAACAGTTGAGGTGACGAACTGCAAATGATAGTTCTGGAGTTGGACGCAGACTTTCAAATACGTAAGATTTGATGCCGTGTTTAGCAAGAACTGCTGCAGATTCAAAGGCAAACTCAGGTGAGAAGTGACGGCTATCGTAGGCGATTGCTACACCGCGTTCTTTTTCGTTTCCACCTTTTGACTCAATCAAACGAGCCAATCCCTCAGTAGCTTGGCGAACAACGTAGATGTTGATGCGGTTTGTACCAGCACCAATCAAGCCACGCATACCTGCGGTACCAAATTCAAGATTTGTATAGAAGGCATCTTCCTTCGTTTTTTCGTCCATATTTTCCAAATCTTGACGAAGGTAGTCAGGAAGCTCCGCAAAATCAACCCATTTCTGGTAATTTTCTTGGTAAGACATTAAAATTCTCCTTTTGTAAATTGTTTTAACCGTTCACATTATAGCACTTTTTAGCGTTTTAGTAAAACCTTAGCATAACTTTCAGAATAGTGGTGACATATGCCGGTTTATCAAGTCTTGAATGCCTTAGGGAAACATGCTATACTACTTGTATGATTATTTTACAAGCTAATAAAATTGAACGTTCTTTTGCAGGAGAGGTTCTTTTTGATAATATCAACTTGCAGGTTGATGAACGAGACAGGATTGCCCTTGTTGGGAAAAATGGTGCAGGTAAGTCTACTCTTTTGAAGATTTTGGTTGGAGAAGAGGAGCCAACTAGTGGAGAAATCAATAAGAAAAAAGATATTTCTCTGTCTTACCTAGCCCAAGATAGCCGTTTTGAGTCTGAAAATACCATCTACGATGAAATGCTTCATGTCTTTGATGACTTACGTCGAACTGAGAAACAACTTCGTCAGATGGAGTTGGAGATGGGTGAAAAGTCTGGTGATGATTTGAATAAACTGATGTCAGATTACGACCGCTTATCTGAGAATTTTCGCCAAGAAGGTGGCTTTACCTATGAAGCTGATATTCGAGCGATTTTAAATGGATTCAAGTTTGACGAGTCTATGTGGCAGATGAAAATTGCCGAGCTTTCTGGTGGCCAAAACACTCGTTTGGCACTAGCCAAAATGCTCCTTGAAAAGCCCAATCTCTTGGTCTTGGGCGCGCCAACCAACCACGTGGATATTGAAACGGT
>ERZ1023464.116-NODE-116-length-12445-cov-4.272881_pt1 | contig 12445 bp, 10 predicted proteins | sample MGYA00380529_ERZ1023464 | MGnify/ENA primary metagenome ERZ1023464 (study PRJEB33173, sample SAMEA4830324) | metagenome | study: EMG produced TPA metagenomics assembly of the PRJEB25223 data set... | reverse complement strand
CCTAGCCTTTATAAGCTTCCTAGTCTGGATGCGTTATTTTAATCAGAGGAAGGAAGAAGAGCATTCGGATGTGTCTTTTGAAGCGAGGTTAGATAGTGAGGTCAAGGCCTTATATAAACAACTAGGATTGGGTGAGGAGCCTCATTATTTCTTAGCTTATCGCTACCTACATCCTTGGTTTGATTTGGCGATTTTACCACCAACAGTTGAAATTTTCTTAACTAAAATAGCGTTGGTGATGGTGACCCCAGACGAACTGCTGATAAGAAATCTTGGAAATGGGATGACTTTCATCAGTGAGCATCATCGTGATTTGCGACAAGGACTTATCCGCATTCCAAAATCAGAGATGAAAGAATTTGAGATTCGGAACTGGAAAAGAGCTTTTGTATTTGGCGATTTTTTGACGATTAAAACAAGCCAACATAGCTATTATTTACAGGTTAGAGATGATGGACTCCAAAAGGGAAGTCTTTCAACCAAACATTTCTCCGACTTGAAACGACAAGATTTTCTAGGATTATTGACAGATAAACGGACATTCTGATTGACAATTGCCCTAGTTGTTTATTGTAAACTTTACAAATGAGCTGTAAACACTAGAATCCATTCAGAAAGGCAATTTCTATGAAAAATAAAATTTTAATCATTGTTTATATTTTAGCCTCGCTAATCATCAGTTTTATAATCTTTTCACTTTTGCATATTGATTTTAAATGGTGGACAACTCTGGCTATAAGTGCAGGATTTATTTACACCTATTTAAAATTTAGTAAAAAATAAAAAGTACCTGCACCTATCTCGCTTTCGTCTCTTCACGGGAGGTATCTCTATGAAAAAAATCAGTCATCTTTGTATGCTCTTGCTCTTGCTGTGTACTACGTTTTTTGTCCTGAATGTAAATGTTACACGAGAAATAGTGCGGATTCAGGAGATGGGCAAGACAACTTATTCATTTGACTTGTACTTGAAAGATGTCACTAAACCGACAGAAACGATTCTCCAATTTTTTGAAGAGGTTGCAAGTCAAGACAAGGTCTCTATTATCAAAGTAGATAATGGCGATGAGGTCGTCAAGGCTGGTGTTTTTGATAAGGAAACCTTTCCCTATCAGGAGTTCGGTCTGACTTCTCTTGATTTTTCAAAGAATGAGAAGGGAGTCTACAGCAACCAGGATCTTCCCAATAATCTAGGAACCATTCCCACCTTTTTAAAGGTGAAGCTCATTCGACTTCAGACCTTCCAATCCTATATTGAGGATAAATCCCATACTGTAAATGGGCGCTATATGATTACCTCCAGCAAAGAGATAGATCGCGATACCATTCTACAAAAGTGGAGTGATTTTTTCCAGATAGATAAGACGATTTTATTAGAACCCACTTACCGAAGTCAGGTTGGAGTGCTAAATCAAGCTTTGTTACTATCTATCATTATCTTTATCTTGGCAATCTTGCTTGTGATTTTAATGACAGTTTATCAGCCGATGATGGAGATGAAACGAGTAGGGGTTCAAAAGTTACTTGGTTTTCAAAGCAGGGCGATTTTAGCTGGTTTTGTAAAGACTAATTTTTATCTTCTCTTGGGTGGAAGTCTTATCATTGACTTGGGACTATTTTTAGTGCTGGACTACAGACCAAAACTTCTGTTCCCAAGTTTACTCTTATCCCAATTTCTGCTTTTACAGTTGTATTTGTTCATCAGTTGGCTGACCTACCTGATGATTCAGAAAATGACAGTCAGTTCCATGTTGAAAGGTTTTTCATCTGTCAAACTTGGTCTCATCTTCAATTATGTGATGAAAATAGGGACAACTATTTTACTGACGGCCTTACTGATTGGGGTGGGCAGAAGTTTAGAACAAGAAAACAAAGAACTTGCTTATCAGCAACAGTGGGTAAGCCAAGGCAATTACCTGACCTTAGAAACCTTCAAACTCAATGATAACCTGTGGCAAGAAGAGCTAGCAGGGTCAGGGAAATCTACAGATTATTTCTACCAATTTTATCAAGATTTGCTAGCAAAAATACAAGTAAATTATGTGCGAAGTGCGAGTCTTCCTATCAAACCAGTCATCAAAGCTGAACAAGTGCAGCACTACCAACTGCCTGATAAGGTAGATGTTTACTATGCTAATAGCAATTTTCTAAAGAGCAAGGGATTCAAGTTACCAGATACCAGCACTAAAAAAGTTATTTTGATGCCAGCCAGTGCCAAAGGACAAGAAGGCAAGAATCAGTTCTTGGGAAAATCCATCGCCTATCTTTCTCTGAGGTATGAAGATCAGCAAAAGCAAACAATAGAAGATATGGATGTAGAAATTGCCTACTATGAAGGAGATTGGTCTTTCTTCCCTTATAATAATGAGCGAAAGGAAAATCTCCACAATCCAATCATTAGTCTGGTAAATGATCAAGACATGATGTGGGAAGAAAAGACTCACTTGTCAACGACAGGTTTAAACAACCCGATGAAAATTGAAAATACAGAACAAAATCAAAAAGTGATTACAGAGTTAGTTGATAACTTATCTGATGGCAGCTATTTAAAATTTTCATCGATTCAAGCAATTCAAGAGGGGATGGTTGATACCTATCGGGATTCTGTTCGTAATTTTAACGTTCTTTTTGCCTTATTTGCTCTTCTCAGTATGATTGTCTCCTACTTTTTACTCGTTACCACTTTCTTGTTGAAGCGCAGGGATATCATTACCAAGAAGTTTATGGGGTGGAAACTGGTCGATCGCTACCGTCCTCTCCTCGTTCTGCTCTTGCTGGGCTATAGTCTCCCTCTTCTAGTCTTGATTTTCTTTGCCCATGCGCTCTTGCCACTCCTGCTGTTTGCAGGCTTTACATGTTTGGATATACTATTTGTGCTAGTCTTGGCTTCTAGGATGGAGAAAAGAAGTCTAGTAGAGTTATTGAAAGGGGGCATCTTATGATTGAGTTGGAAAATATTACCAAAACCATTGGGGGAAAAGTGATTTTGGATCACTTGTCTCTCAGGATTGATCAGGGGGATTTGGTTGCCATTGTTGGTAAGAGTGGTAGTGGTAAGTCGACCTTGTTAAATTTATTAGGTTTGATAGATGGTGAATATAGCGGACGGTATGAGATTTTTGATCAGACAAATCTAGCGGTCAATTCTGCTAAGTCGCAAACAATAATCCGTGAACATATCTCTTATCTGTTTCAAAATTTTGCCCTGATTGATGATGAAACGGTCGAGTACAATCTTATGCTGGCGCTGAAATATGTGAAATTGTCTAAGAAAGACAAGCTCAAAAAGGTGGAAGAGATTTTAGAGAGAGTAGGTTTGTCAGCTACTTTGCACCAAAAGGTCTCCGAGTTGTCTGGTGGCGAACAACAACGAATTGCAGTTGCTAGAGCCATCTTAAAACCCAGCCAGCTGATTTTAGCCGATGAACCAACAGGTTCTCTGGATCCTGAAAATAGAGATTTGGTTTTGAAGTTTCTCTTAGAGATGAATCGAGAAGGGAAAACAGTCATTATTGTGACCCACGATGCTTATGTAGCCCAACAATGTCATCGGATCATTGAATTGGGCGAGGGAAAATGAGTTCGTTCGGCTTCTTTTGACTGGCTGAATACTCATGTTTTCCAGAGAGAAATAGCATAAATACGCCTAGGAATGACATTTTTATGTAGTATTTCTAGGTTTTTTTGTTTCAAATTGAAAAAATTTTCAATTTAGGCTTGACAAACGATGAGTATAGGAGTATTATTTATACAACAAAAAAGAATAAACATAAAGGAGGCTTTGTTATGAATAAGATGAAGAAGGTGTTGATGACGATGTTTGGTTTAGTGATGCTCCCCCTACTATTTGCTTGTAGTAACAATCAATCAGCTGGAATTGAAGCCATCAAGTCCAAAAGAAAATTGGTTGTAGCCCTCAATCCAGATTTTGCTCCATTTGAATACCAAAAAGTGGTTGATGGGAAAAATCAGATTGTGGGTTCAGATATCGAATTAGCCAAGGCTATCGCAACAGAACTAGGTGTCGAATTAGAACTATCTCCTATGAGTTTTGACAATGTACTGGCTAGTGTTCAATCAGGAAAAGCCGATCTTGCCATATCTGGTGTTTCTAAGACAGATGAACGGAACAAGGTGTTCGATTTTTCAACTCCCTACTATACTTCAAAAAATAAGCTCATTGTCAAAAAATCTGATTTAGCCACTTATCAGTCTGTCAACGACTTAGCGCAGAAAAAGGTCGGAGCCCAGAAAGGTTCGATTCAAGAGACGATGGCGAAAGATTTGCTACAAAATTCTTCCCTCGTATCTCTGCCTAAAAATGGGAATTTAATCACAGATTTAAAATCAGGGCAAGTGGATGCCGTTATCTTTGAAGAACCTGTTGCCAAGGGATTTGTGGAAAATAATCCTGATTTAGCAATCGCAGACCTCGATTTTGAAAAAGAGCAAGATGATTCCTACGCGGTTGCCATGAAAAAAGATAGCAAGGAATTGAAAGAGGCAGTCGATAAAACCATTCAAAAGTTGAAGGAGTCTGGGGAATTAGACAAACTCATTGAGGATGCCTTTAAAGCGTCCATTGAAAAATAGAAAGAAGGAAAAGAACATGAGTAAAGAAAAAGTAATTTTGGCCTATTCTGGCGGTTTAGACACATCAGTTGCTATTACCTGGTTAAAGAAAGATTATGATGTTGTTGCAGTTTGTATGGATGTGGGTGAAGGGAAAGACTTAGATTTCATCCATGATAAGGCTCTCAAGGTTGGGGCAGTCGAATCTTATGTCATTGATGTTAAGGATGAATTTGCTACAGATTATGTGCTAGTGGCTCTCCAGTCACATGCCTACTATGAACAAAAGTACCCCTTGGTATCTGCCTTGAGCCGCCCTCTTATTTCTAAAAAATTGGTTGAAATAGCGCATCAGACAGGAGCGGCTACAATTGCTCATGGTTGTACAGGTAAGGGGAATGACCAAGTACGTTTTGAAGTATCCATTGCAGCCTTGGATCCCAATTTAAAAGTGATTGCGCCAGTTCGTGAATGGAAATGGTCTCGGGAGGAAGAAATTCATTATGCCAAGGAAAATGGGGTACCTGTTCCTGCTGACCTTGACAATCCTTACTCTGTCGACCAAAATCTTTGGGGACGTGCCAATGAATGTGGTATTTTGGAAAATCCATGGAATCAGGCTCCAGAAGAAGCCTTTGGCATCACAACTTCTCCAGAGCAAGCTCCAGATATGCCAGAATACATTGATATTGAGTTTAGTGAAGGTGTTCCAGTTTCCCTCAATGGAGAAGGGCTAAAATTGGCGGATTTGATTCAAAAACTCAATGAAATAGCCGGAAAACATGGGGTCGGACGGATTGACCACGTGGAAAATCGTTTGGTTGGGATTAAATCAAGAGAAATCTATGAATGCCCAGGGGCGGTGACCTTGCTGACAGCTCATAAGGAAATTGAGGATTTGACGCTTGTGAGAGAAGTGGCTCATTTTAAACCAATCATAGAAAATGAATTATCAAATCTCATTTATAATGCTTTGTGGTTTAGTCCGGCTACACAAGCCTTGATTGCTTATATTAAAGAAACTCAAAAAGTTGTCAATGGAACTGCAAAAGTTAAACTGTATAAGGGAAGCGCTCAGGTCGTGGCTCGGAAATCACCAAATTCACTTTACGATGAAAATTTGGCGACGTATACTAGTGCAGATACCTTTGACCAAGATGCGGCTGTTGGCTTTATTAAGTTGTGGGGACTTCCAACCAAGGTTCATTCTGAGGTTCAAAAAAGCGCCAAATAGGGCGATTGGATAGAGAGGTGGATGTGATATGGCTAAGAATACAAAATTATGGGGTGGTCGCTTTGAAGGTACTGTCGAAGACTGGGTAGAGCGCTTTGGTGCGAGTATATCTTTTGACCAGAAATTAGCTAAATTTGATTTGATTGGTTCTTTAGCCCATGTTCAGATGTTGGGTCAGACGGGTATTTTGAGTTTGAATGAGTCAGAAAAGATTCAAGAAGGGTTGAAAGAGCTTTTAGAAGAGCTAGAGGCAGGCCAACTTGACTTTGATATCGAAAACGAAGATATTCATATGAATATGGAAGTGTTGCTGACAGAAAAAATTGGTCCCCTTGCAGGGAAGTTACATACAGCTCGTTCTCGAAATGACCAAGTTGCGACAGATATGCACTTGTATCTCAAGGAGCAACTAGGCCATGTCCTAGATAAACTGGCTCATCTCAAGGGTGTTTTATTAGACTTGGCGGAAAATCATGTGGAGACGATCATGCCGGGCTATACTCATCTGCAACATGCCCAGCCTATTAGTTTTGCCCACCACCTGATGGCTTACTGCAATATGTTTCAAAGAGACAGTGAACGCTTTGAATTTAACCAGAAGCATACAGACCTATGCCCTCTAGGTGCGGCAGCTTTGGCAGGAACGACTTTCCCCATTGATCGCCAATTGTCTAGCGATTTGTTAGAGTTTAAGCAACCTTATACAAATTCTTTGGATGCTGTTAGTGACCGCGATTTTATCTTAGAATTTCTGTCCAATGCCAGTATACTCATGATGCATATGAGTCGTTTTTGCGAAGAAATGATCAATTGGTGTAGTTTTGAGTACCAATTCATTACCTTGTCAGATACGTTTACAACAGGTTCCTCTATTATGCCCCAAAAGAAAAATCCAGATATGGCTGAGTTGATTCGAGGAAAGACTGGTAGAGTTTATGGGAATCTGTTTGGACTGTTGACAGTCATGAAGTCCTTGCCTTTAGCTTATAATAAGGATTTGCAAGAGGACAAGGAAGGAATGTTTGATACGGTCGAAACGATTTTAAATTCCCTTGATGTATTGGCCGGTATGTTATCTAGTTTGCAGGTAAACAAGGAAAAAATGCAAGAGTCGACAGAGAAGGACTTTTCAAATGCGACTGAGTTGGCAGATTATTTGGCAGGGAAAGGCTTGCCATTTAGAGAGGCTCATGAGGTTGTGGGAAGATTAGTACTAGACTCTATCAAGTCTGCTAAAAATATCCAAGATTGGACTTTGGAGGAATTACAAACCTATCATTCCCTCATTGCCGAGGATATCTATGTTTACTTGCAACCTAAAACTGCTGTTCAAAGACGAAATTCTTTGGGAGGTACAGGATTTGACCAAGTGAGATACCAGATTGCAGTTGCTAAGAAAGCGAATGAAGCTAGAAAGTGATAGATTGATAGGTTCAGAATAAGAGGTTGGTAGATTATCAGCCTCTTTCTTGTCTTCTATAACCAAGCATGTTATAATGAATACTGCTCAAGCGACCTTCAATCGTTAAGCACACACGACCTTCAATCGTGAACTAGTCATTTCGTTTATCTTTTATTACGTTGTTAACTCGTCTTGCCTAACTCAAGTTATGTCTGCGACTCGTTGCCTAGTCCTAAAAGCAAACGAAAAGACTATACTCGAAGAAATTCTATTGAAAGTCATAGTAAATAGAATTTTGAGGGGTATAAATAAACGAATAGATGGGAGACCTACCATGAGTGATAACTCTAAAACACGTGTTGTCGTGGGGATGAGTGGTGGTGTCGATTCGTCGGTGACGGCTCTTCTTCTCAAGGAGCAGGGCTACGATGTGATCGGTATCTTCATGAAGAACTGGGATGACACAGATGAAAACGGCGTCTGTACGGCGACCGAAGATTACAAGGATGTGGCTGCCGTGGCAGACCAGATCGGCATTCCTTACTACTCTGTCAACTTTGAAAAAGAGTACTGGGACCGCGTTTTCGAGTATTTCCTAGCGGAATACCGTGCAGGACGCACGCCAAATCCAGATGTTATGTGTAACAAGGAGATCAAGTTCAAGGCCTTTTTGGACTATGCCATGACCTTGGGGGCAGACTATGTAGCGACTGGGCACTATGCCCGAGTGGCGCGTGATGAGGACGGGACAGTTCACATGCTTCGCGGTGTGGACAATGGCAAGGATCAGACCTATTTCCTCAGCCAGCTTTCGCAAGAACAACTTCAAAAAACCATGTTCCCTCTGGGACATTTGGAAAAACCTGAAGTTCGCAGACTAGCAGGAGAAGCAGGCCTTGCGACTGCTAAGAAGAAAGACTCGACAGGGATTTGCTTTATCGGAGAAAAGAACTTTAAAAACTTTCTCAGCAACTACCTGCCAGCTCAGCCTGGTCGCATGATGACTGTGGATGGTCGCGATATGGGCGAGCATGCAGGTCTGATGTATTATACGATCGGTCAGCGTGGAGGTCTCGGTATCGGTGGACAACACGGTGGTGACAATGCACCTTGGTTCGTTGTCGGAAAAGACCTAAGCAAGAATATCCTCTATGTCGGTCAAGGTTTCTATCATGATTCGCTCATGTCAACAAGTCTAGAGGCTAGTCAAGTCCACTTTACTCGTGAGATGCCAGAGGAATTTACGCTAGAATGTACGGCTAAATTCCGCTACCGTCAGCCTGATTCTAAGGTGACCGTCCATGTTAAAGGAGACAAGGCAGAGGTTATCTTTGCAGAACCGCAACGCGCCATTACACCAGGACAGGCAGTTGTCTTTTACGATGGGGAAGAGTGTCTAGGTGGTGGTTTGATTGACAATGCTTACCGCGATGGACAAGTTTGTCAGTACATTTAGATTGACAAATTTTCTCAATTTGCTACAATAATAAAAGCAATAGAAATGATGGTCAAAGCTCATGGATGTTGCAGGCTTTTTTGTCCTGCACTTCTTTGGAGTTTTGACTGTTTTTGTGTCGTTTAGAGGAAAGGACAAAAATGATTCAGCAAGACTTTCGGACAAGAGTAGGAAATACGGTTTTTGGAGTTCGGGCGACAGCTTTGATTCTTCAAAATCGTAAGCTCCTAGTTACCAAAGAAAAGGGTAAGTATTACACTATTGGCGGTGCGATTCAAGTCAATGAAAGCACGGAAGAAGCGGTAGTCCGCGAAGTGAAGGAAGAACTGGGTGTCAGAGCTCAAGCCGGGCAACTAGCTTTCGTGGTTGAAAATCGTTTTGAACAGGACGGTGTTTCCTATCACAATATCGAGTTTCATTATCTGGTGGATTTGCTTGAAGATGCTCCATTGACCATGCAGGAAGATGAGAAAAGGCAGCCCTGTGAATGGATTGACATAGACAAGCTTGAGGGTATCAATCTAGTTCCAGCCTTTTTGAAAACAGCCCTGCAAGATTGGGACGGCCAACTAAGACATATCCATCTTGAGGAATAGGAGAGAAAATGATGGTTAAGCTTATTGCCCATGTACTTGTTCATAGTGGTGATGATTATTTGCTCATTCAGCGTTCGGAAATTAAAAGAGGACAACCCAATGTTTATCCAACTTACTGGGATATTCCTGGTGGCGGGGTTGAAAAGGGTGAACTTCCGCGAGATGGAGCTCTTAGAGAATGTATTGAAGAAGCGGGAGTTCGGCTAGATAGCAGTTCGCTCAAACTTCTTCACGAAGATAGTCAACTGGATACCTCTAAGGATACTGTCTTTACTCGCTTAGTTTATAAAGCAGAGTGGGTTGGGGAGAAGCCAATTATCAGATTAGATTCTGAAGAGCATACGCACTTTAAATGGGTTACTATGGCTCAAGCTCTAGAGGAGGAGAAGTTAGTTCCTTATTTACGAGAAATTTTTGAAAGGTTAAGAAATGACATATAATTTTACTGAAGAATACGATATTATTGTAATCGGTGCGGGACACGCTGGGGTTGAGGCTTCCTTGGCTGCCAGCCGTATGGGCTGTAAGGTCTTGCTTGCGACCATCAACATTGAAATGCTAGCTTTCATGCCTTGTAATCCTTCTATCGGTGGTTCTGCCAAGGGGATTGTCGTGCGTGAAGTTGATGCACTTGGTGGTGAAATGGCCAAAACCATTGACAAGACTTACATCCAGATGAAGATGCTCAACACAGGGAAGGGGCCAGCTGTCCGTGCCCTTCGTGCGCAAGCTGATAAGGAACTTTACTCTAAGGAGATGCGTAAGACAGTTGAAAATCAAGAAAATTTGACCCTTCGTCAAACCATGATTGATGAGATTTTGGTGGAAGATGGCAAGGTTGTCGGTGTGCGTACAGCGACCCATCAAGAATATGCTGCCAAGGCTGTTATCGTGACTACAGGGACTGCTCTCCGTGGGGAAATTATCATTGGAGACCTCAAGTACTCATCAGGTCCTAACCACAGCCTAGCTTCTATTAACCTTGCTGATAATCTCAAGGAATTGGGCCTCGAAATCGGTCGTTTCAAGACAGGAACCCCTCCACGTGTCAAGGCTTCTTCTATCAATTACGACGTGACAGAGATTCAGCCAGGGGACGAAGCGCCTAATCACTTCTCATATACCTCACGTGATGAGGACTATGTCAAGGATCAGGTGCCATGCTGGTTGACCTATACCAATGGTACCAGTCATGAAATTATCCAAAATAACCTCCACCGTGCGCCTATGTTTACAGGTGTGGTCAAGGGAGTGGGACCTCGTTACTGCCCATCGATTGAGGACAAGATTGTGCGCTTTGCGGACAAGGAACGCCACCAACTCTTCCTTGAGCCAGAAGGGCGCAATACTGAGGAAGTCTATGTTCAAGGACTTTCAACCAGTCTTCCTGAGGATGTCCAACGTGACTTGGTTCATTCTATCAAAGGGTTGGAAAATGCTGAGATGATGCGAACAGGTTATGCCATTGAGTATGACATGGTCTTGCCACACCAGTTGCGTGCGACTTTGGAAACCAAGAAAATCTCAGGCCTCTTCACTGCTGGTCAGACAAATGGAACGTCAGGTTACGAAGAGGCAGCAGGCCAAGGGATTATCGCTGGGATCAATGCGGCTCTGAAAATCCAAGGCAAGCCTGAGTTGATTTTGAAGCGTAGTGACGGTTACATTGGGGTGATGATTGATGACTTGGTGACCAAGGGAACCATTGAACCCTACCGTCTCTTGACCAGTCGTGCTGAATACCGTCTCATTCTCCGTCATGACAATGCCGATATGCGTTTAACAGAGATGGGACGCGAGATTGGACTTGTGGATGATGAACGTTGGGCTCGATTTGAGATTAAGAAAAATCAATTTGACAATGAGATGAAGCGCCTAGACAGTATCAAACTCAAGCCAGTCAAGGAAACAAATGCCAAGGTTGAGGAGATGGGCTTTAAACCGTTGACCGATGCAGTGACAGCCAAGGAATTCCTTCGCCGTCCAGAAGTTTCTTACCAAGATGTGGTGGCCTTTATCGGGCCAGCTGCAGAGGATTTGGATGACAAGATTATCGAATTGATTGAAACAGAAATCAAGTACGAAGGCTATATTTCCAAAGCCATGGATCAGGTTGCCAAGATGAAACGTATGGAAGAAAAACGCATTCCAGCCAATATTGATTGGGATGACATTGATTCTATCGCAACCGAAGCTCGTCAGAAGTTCAAACTCATCAATCCAGAAACCATCGGCCAAGCCAGCCGTATTTCGGGAGTAAACCCGGCAGATATTTCTATTTTGATGGTGTATCTTGAAGGTAAAAATCGTAGTATTTCTAAAACTCTTCAAAAATCAAAATGATACGTCGTCGGCTTCTTACGAATGAGTTCAAAGCTTGGCTTTGATTTATCTCCAGCCTCCCATAGTTCCCCGAACTATGGGAGCTAACTCAAGTTATGCTTTCGCCTCGCCTTCTAGTCTGATTTCGATTTTTATTGAGTTTCAATCTCAAAAGAAAGCATAGAGAAAAACAGCTCCGAAAAATCGGGGCTGTTTTGTTGACTTGTACTCAATGAAAATCAAAGAGCAAACTAGGAAGTTAGCCGAAGGCTGTACTTGAGTACGGCAAGGCGAAGCTGACGTGGTTTGAATTTGATTTTCGAAGAGTATTATTCTTCATCTGGTGTGAGGATCATCGGGATGATGATCGGTTCACGTTCTGTATTTTCATAGAGGAAGGGGCGAATAGCGTTGACAATGGCACCATTGACAGATTGCACGCTAGCATCCTTGTTTTTCAGTGCGATACGAATGGCATTGAAGAGGATACGCTGACTTTGACGAATCAAGTCTCCAGACTCTCTCATGTAGACAAAGCCTCGGCTGAGGATGTCTGGACCAGACAGAATCATCTGCGATTTGAAGTCAACAGTTGCGACTGCCAGAACGACACCATCTTCAGATAGATCACGACGATCTTTGAGGACAGCAGCACCGATTTCACCGATACGATTTCCATCGACATAGATATCTTGGGCGTTGAAATGACCTGCGATACGAGCAGAGTCAGCAGTAAGGGCAAGCACATCGCCATTGCTCATGATAAAGATATGGTCCTTCTCAACACCAGTATCCACTGCTAGCCCAGCGTGGACTGTTTGCATGCGGGATTCACCGTGGACAGGCGGGCAGTATCTTGGCTTA
>ERZ1023464.113-NODE-113-length-12599-cov-5.035156_pt1 | contig 12599 bp, 16 predicted proteins | sample MGYA00380529_ERZ1023464 | MGnify/ENA primary metagenome ERZ1023464 (study PRJEB33173, sample SAMEA4830324) | metagenome | study: EMG produced TPA metagenomics assembly of the PRJEB25223 data set... | reverse complement strand
TTTGAGCAGCCTGCGGCTAGTTTCCTAGTTTGCTCTTTGATTTTCATTGAGTATAAGAAAAAATCAGTCCCCTAAAGGAGTAGATTATGAAGTTATTGTCTATCGCCATTCCTAGCTATAATGCCGCAACCTATCTTCATTACTGTGTGGAGTCGCTAGTGATTGGTGGTGAGCAAGTTGAGATTTTGATTATCAATGATGGGTCTCAGGACCAGACTCAGGAAATAGCTGAGCGTTTAGCCGACAAGTATCCTAACATCGTTAGAGCCATCTATCAGGAAAATAAGGGCCATGGCGGTGCGGTCAATCGCGGTTTGGCGGAGGCTTCTGGGCGCTATTTTAAAGTAGTGGATAGTGATGACTGGGTGGATCCTCGTGCCTACTTGAAAATTCTTGAAACCTTGCAGGAACTAGAGAGTGAGGGGCAAGAGGTTGACGCCTTTGTGACCAATTTTGTCTATGAAAAGGAAGGCCAGTCTCGTAAGAAGAGTATGAGTTATGAGTCAGTCTTGCCTGTCCGACAGATTTTTGGCTGGGATCAGGTTGGAAATTTCTCAAAAGGCCAGTATATCATGATGCACTCGCTGATTTACCGGACAGATTTGTTGCGAGCGAGCCAGTTCCAATTGCCTGAGCATACCTTTTATGTCGATAATCTCTTTGTCTTTACACCCCTTCAGCAGGTCAAAACCATGTACTATCTGCCTGTCGATTTCTATCGTTATTTGATTGGGCGTGAGGACCAGTCTGTCAATGAGCAAGTGATGATTAAGCGCATTGACCAGCAACTCAAGGTTAATAGACTCTTGGTAGACCAGCTTGACTTGTCCAAAGTGAGTCATCCCAAAATGAAAGAATACTTGCTGAATCATATTGAAATCACGACGGTGATTTCCAGTGCCTTGCTCAACCGAGCAGGCACAGCAGAGCATCTTGCCAAAAAACGGGAGCTGTGGACCTATATTCAGCAGGAAAATCCAGATGTCTTTCAGGCTATCCGTAAGACTATGTTGAGCCGTTTGACCAAACATTCAGTCTTGCCAGCTCGCAAACTTTCCAATGTCGTCTATCAAATCACCAAATCTGTTTATGGATTTAATTAATATAAGTATTTTATAAGAGGGATTTAAGAAAAATTTTAACTTTTTCTTAATCCTTTTTAATTTTAGGAGATTATACTAGAGTCATCAAATAAAGAAAAACTCTAAGGAGAATCCTATGAAATTCAATCCAAATCAAAGATATACTCGTTGGTCTATTCGCCGTCTTAGTGTCGGTGTTGCCTCAGTTGTTGTGGCCAGTGGCTTTTTTGTCCTAGTTGGTCAGCCAAGTTCTGTACGTGCCGATGTGGTCAATCCGACCCCTGCCCAAGTCGTGCCAGACGCTGCTTCAGTGAGTGAAAAGAGCGACTTACCAGTAGAGCTTCTCAAAGAAGCAGTCGATACAGCTCTTCTTTCAGAACAGGCAGACTCAACACCTACGGCAAGCTTGGATGCTACAAGCTCTCCAGAAAAAGTGAATATAGCTGATAAAGACCAAGTGGTAGCGCCAAAAGAAGAAGTGCAAGCAAAACCAGAATCTAAGAAAGAAACGGAAGATGCGGTTAAACCTGTGGAAAGTCCTGCAGCTACAGTTTCTGGACAAGACCGTGAAGCAAGTGAAGATCAACCAGCAACCACTCCAGCTGAAGTTCAAAAAGGCGTGGCTGACAACACCAAAGACACAGTGGACGTTCCAGCAACTTACTTGGATAAAGCTAATTTCCCAGGCCCATTCACAGCCGGTGTTAACCAAGTCATTCCTTACGAATTTTTCGCCGGTGACGGTATGTTGACTCGCCTTATCTTGAAAGCTTCTGACAAGGCTCCATGGTCAGACAATGGTTCAGCTAAAAATCCCGCCCTTCCACCAGTAGAAAAATTGGGCAAAGGTCTCTACTTCTACGAAGTGGACTTGGCAGGTACTCAAGGTAAATCAGATAAAGAGCTTCTTGACCTCTTAAAACAAAACGGCACTCAAAGCTACAAGGCAACCATCAAAGTGTACGGTGCCAAAGATGGCAAGGCTGATTTGAGCAATCTTGTAGCGACTAAGGATTTGACAGTAAACTTGAATGGCTTGACCACTCCAGCTGAAGTACAAAAAGGCGTAGCCGACAATACTAAAGACACAGTAGATGTTCCAGCTACTTACTTGGACAAAGCCAACTTCCCTGGTCCATTCACAGCCGGTGTCAACCAAGTCATTCCATATGAATTCTTCGCCGGTGACGGTATGTTGACTCGCCTTATCTTGAAAGCTTCTGACAAGGCTCCATGGTCAGACAATGGTTCAGCTAAAAATCCCGCCCTTCCACCAGTAGAAAAATTGGGCAAAGGTCTCTACTTCTACGAAGTGGACTTGGCAGGTACTCAAGGTAAATCAGACAAAGATTTGCTTGATCTTTTGAAACAAAACGGCACTCAAAGTTATAAAGCTACTATCAAAGTGTACGGTGCGAAGGACGGCAAGGCGGATTTGAGCAACCTCGTAGCGACTAAGGATTTGGATGTCAATTTGAATGGCTTAACCACTCCAGCTGAAGTGCAAAAAGGCGTGGTTGACAATACTAAAGATACAGTAGACGTCCCAGCCACTTACTTGGATAAAGCTAATTTCCCAGGTCCATTCACAGCCGGTGTCAATCAAGTTATTCCATACGAATTCTTTGCCGGTGACGGTATGTTGACTCGCCTTATCTTGAAAGCATCCGATAAGGCCCCATGGTCAGACAATGGCTCAGCTAAAAATCCAGCTCTCCCACCAGTAGAGAAATTGGGCAAAGGCCTTTACTTCTACGAAGTAGATTTGGCTGGCACTCAAGGTAAGTCAGATAAAGAGCTTCTAGACCTCTTGAAACAAAATGGTACACAAAGCTACAAGGCAACCATCAAGGTGTACGGTGCTAAAGATGGCAAGGCAGACTTGAGCAACCTCGTAGCGACTAAGGATTTGACAGTAAACTTGAATGGACATCAGTCTCTTACTCAGATGCAATCAGGCTTCGTCCCATCTTCTAATGGTTCAGCTATGCCGGCTCCAATGATGAATAGTCATCAAGATGCGTCTAAGATGAAAGCTCAAATGCCTAGTGCCAATCAAGATGAGATGAAATCTAAAATGCCAGCTGCTAGTCAGGATAAGATGATGCCTAACAAAGAGCAGGACAAAACCATGAATGCTAGCCAGCCTATGGCAACACCAAGCATGAAACAAGATCAAGCAGCCTCAAGCAAAATGTCTGATGAAGGCAAGATGGTATCTAATAACAAGGTGTCAAATCCAATGATGGCTGATCAAATGAAAGACTCAAAAGACATGCTTCCATATACTGGTGAAGCCCAAACATCAATGGCTACTCTTGGATTCTTTGGATTAGCTTTGGCCGGACTTCTAGGTGGACTCGGTTTGAAAGCTAAAAAAGAGGAAAATGACTAGTCTAGCTACAGACTTTCTATCTAGGATATGAAAAATCCAGATATCGTTTAGAATGTTCGTAAAGCGATTAAAATAGTGTTATACTATTGTGGTATAGCACTGTTTTTTTCAAAGGAGAGACAGATGGGAAAGACAATTTTACTTGTTGACGACGAGGTAGAAATCACAGATATTCATCAACGTTATCTGGTTCAGGCAGGGTATCAAGTGATGGTGGCCCATGATGGAGTAGAGGCTTTAGAAATCTTCAAGCGAAAAGCGATTGATTTGATTATTACAGATATCATGATGCCTCGGATGGATGGTTATGATTTGATTAGCGAAGTTCAGTATCAATCTCCAGATCAGCCTTTTCTCTTTATCACGGCTAAGACCAGTGAGCAGGATAAGATTTATGGCCTGAGCTTAGGGGCAGATGACTTTATTGCCAAGCCATTTAGCCCTCGTGAGCTGGTTTTGCGTGTCCACAATATCTTGCGTCGCCTTCATCGTGGAGGTGAGACAGAGGTCGTCAGTCTCGGGGATTTACGGATGAATCACGGTAGCCATGAGGTCCAAGTCGGAGATGTGGCGCTTGATTTGACAGTCAAATCCTTCGAACTTCTATGGCTTCTAGCCAGCAATCCAGAGCGCGTTTTCTCTAAGACAGACCTCTATGAAAAGGTCTGGCAGGAAGACTATGTGGATGATACCAATACCTTGAATGTTCATATTCATGCTCTTCGACAGGAGTTGGCTAAACATGCTAGTGCAGAAACGCCCACTATCAAAACCGTCTGGGGTTTGGGCTACAAAATTGAGAAAGCACGAGGTAGTCAATGAAATTAAAAAGTTATATTTTAGTTGGGTATATCATTTCAACACTCCTAACGATTATCGTGGTCTTTTGGGCTGTCCAGCGAATGTTAATTGAAGAAAGAGAAATTTATTTCCTAGTGGGTATGACTCTCGTGGCTAGTTTTATCGGTGCTGGGATTAGTCTCTTTCTCCTATCGCCTGTCTTTACTTCATTGGGAAAACTCAAGGAACATGCCAAGCGGGTAGCAGACAAGGACTTTCCTTCAAATCTGGAAGTTCAAGGACCTGTAGAATTTCAGCAATTAGGCCAAGCCTTCAATGAAATGTCTCATGATTTGCAGGCGACCTTTGATTCATTAGAAGAAAGCGAACGAGAAAAGGGCTTGATGATTGCCCAGCTGTCGCATGATATCAAGACTCCCATCACTTCGATCCAAGCGACGGTAGAAGGGATTTTGGATGGAGTTATCAAGGAAGGAGAACAGGATCATTATCTAGCAACCATTGGACGCCAGACAGAAAGACTCAATAAACTGGTTGAAGAGTTGAATTTTTTGACCCTAAATACAGCTAGAAATCAGGCGGAGACGACTAGTAAGGACAGCATTTTTCTGGATCAGCTCTTGATTGAGTGCATGAGTGAATTTCAGTTCTTGATTGAGCAGGAGGAGCGAGATGTCCACTTGCAGGTGATCCCAGAGTCTGCCCGGGTTGAAGGAGATTATGCTAAACTTTCTCGTATCTTGGTGAATCTGGTCAATAACGCTTTTAAATACTCGGCTCCAGGAACCAAGCTGGAAGTGGTAGCTAAGCTGGAGAAGAGTCAGCTTTCAATCAGTGTGACCGATGAGGGGCAGGGAATTGCCCCAGAGGACTTGGAGAATATTTTCAAACGCCTTTATCGTGTCGAAACTTCGCGTAACATGAAAACAGGTGGTCATGGCTTAGGCCTTGCGATTGCGCGTGAATTGGCCCATCAATTGGGTGGAGAAATCACAGTTACCAGCCAGTACGGCCTCGGAAGCACCTTTACTCTCCTTCTCAATCTTTCTGGCAGTGAAAATAAAGCTTAAAACCCCTTTACAAATCCAGCTATTCATGGTAGAATGAATTTTGTGTGAAATATCAGCAGGAAAGCATGAAGCTCGTCAACAGGTGTCTTATGATAAGTAACCTTGGCTGTTTAGGCGAAGGGCATCTGCACGAATCAGGGCTTTCTAAGTGACTATTTCCACCGAAATATTATTTATATCAGGAGGACATTCACATGTCACGTTATACAGGACCATCTTGGAAACAAGCTCGTCGCCTTGGCCTTTCACTTACAGGTACAGGTAAAGAATTGGCACGTCGTAACTACGTACCAGGACAACACGGACCAAACAACCGTTCTAAATTGTCAGAATACGGTTTGCAATTGGCTGAAAAACAAAAACTTCGTTTCACTTACGGTGTAGGTGAAAAACAATTCCGTAACTTGTTTGTACAAGCTACAAAAATCAAAGGTGGAATCCTAGGTTTCAACTTCATGCTTCTTTTGGAACGTCGTTTGGATAACGTTGTTTACCGTCTTGGTCTTGCGACTACTCGTCGTCAAGCTCGTCAATTCGTAAACCACGGTCACATCCTTGTTGACGGAAAACGCGTTGATATCCCATCATACCGCGTAACTCCAGGTCAAGTGATCTCAGTTCGTGAGAAATCATTGAAAGTTCCAGCAATCCTTGAAGCAGTAGAAGCTACTCTTGGACGTCCAGCATTCGTATCATTCGATGCTGAAAAATTGGAAGGTTCATTGACTCGCTTACCAGAACGCGACGAAATCAACCCAGAAATCAACGAAGCACTTGTCGTTGAATTCTACAACAAAATGTTGTAATATTTTATTGAATAAGATAGGCTGTAAAGCCTTGAAACTAAGCACTTTAGGCCTCTATCCTAGAGTGCTTTTTTTGATTTTACTACCCTTTTAGTTACCCATAACTAATTTTAGGTATAGTAAGAGGGTAGCCCCAAAATGGGACACCCTTTTTTATTTATAAATTGCTGATAGCTGACTCAAAGATTGAGACGGCTTTTTTTGCACCCTCTTTGGTAGCATGGACATAAGTATTTAAAGTCATTGAGATATTAGAGTGTCCTAGTCTATACTGTAAATCTTTCGCCTCTATGCCAGCGTATAGCATGATTGTAGCGTGAGTATGTCTGAAACCATGGAAACTAATATCAGGAACGCCAGCAGCTTTAAAATGGACTTGTAGCCTCTTTCTCAGCAAGCAAGCATAAGCGTATTTTGTGGTAAAAGGAGTAAAGACAATCCCCTCAGACCGTCCTAGTTGCCATGACTGGACTTGTTGACGTTTTTTATACTGTTTGAGTAGGGAAACTGTAGCCTTGTCTATGTCAATCTCTCTTAGACCTGCTTTAGATTTAGGCGTATTTGTTTCCTGGTATCTATTGAGAGTCTTAGATATGCTGATAGTGCCTTTTTTAAGGTCAATATCAGACCACTCAAGAGCTAAAGCCTCACCGATACGGCAACCACTAGCCAGCAATGTTTTATAAAGCACGTAGTCAAAGAAATTCTCATAACTAGACTGATCCAAATCTTCCAGGTAGTCTAAAAACTGTTTTAGTTCATGGTTGCTGAAAAATTTGACCTTATGTTCTTTATTTTGTTGTTTACGTGGGATAATGACATCACGCGCAGGGTTATGCTGGATCACTTGCATAGTCACGCCATACTGGAGAATACGGCGGTTTATATTGTTGAGAAAGCTATAGTTTGCATACGCCCCTTTCTCGCCTTTATTGGCCTTGTCAGCCCACTTATTGACTTGTTGCTGGATAATGGGAGTAGTGAGCTTGTCTAGCTTGTAATCGCCAAATACAGGCAAAATATGAAGCCTTACGATCCCCTCCATGGATTGCTGAGAGTTTGGCTTGATTGTATTCTTATAGCTCTCCCACCATAGAGCGACCAGCTCCCTATAGGTTGTAATGGTTGGCTTTTCCTTTACGCTATATCCATTAGCTGCAAAAGCATTGACAGCCTCCCTAGCTTTAATTTTAACGCCCTTTTTAGTGTTGGCTGTAACGGTTGTCCTAGCCTTTTTCCCTGTCAGTTTATCAACGCCTAAATAAACACTTGCACGGTACACTGTAGTACCGTTTTTCTTTTTGTATTCTGTAATATTCATAGTCATACCTTTCTAACATCAGTAAGCAAGTATGGGATTTAGTTAAGTATTTATGAATATTGTTTTTATATGGTGCTGAGAGCTACGAGAATAGCCCTATTTTCGTTTGTTTTAGGTGTAATGATAAATTTTATATAGCTGAGCTGTAAAATCGCTTAGAGGGGATTTTAGGGGTTATTTTATATTGTTTGTTTCTTTAGAGTTTTCTAGCTCTTTTATTAATCTATTTAGCTCTATGTGCTTAATTTGAGAGTCAATGGTTGTTTGAATTGTCTTATCTAAATTAGTAGTAAAGTTTTCAAGAGTTTCTATAGTATCTATTAATACTTCGGTTTTTAGATTTCCAGATTTAGCTTTATTTTTTAGCAAGTCTAGAAGTTCCAAAATGCTAGAAATCGTATTCTGAAATAATTTTGCAGATTCATAAGCAACGCTTTTATTTACTTCTAGATTAGCTAGAAGTAAACTCTCTCTCTCTTTAAGCGCCATCTCTAACTCATCATGCCCTAATAAATAAGGGACAGAGACTCCAAAGTGATTGGCAAGAGTTTGAGCTTGTTCATGTTTAATAGCAGGATTTTCTTCCTTTTCCCATCTTGAGATAGTCATAGAAGTAATGCCTAATAAATCTGCTAGTTCCTTTTGGGTGCACTTTTCCCTTGTCCTTAGTTCTTTAATTCTATTCATATTTTCATTTCCTCAATTAGATTATAACACAAAAAATAAAGAAATTAACAAAAATGTTATTTAACACTTGCAATTAACAAAAATATTAGCTATAATTTAGTTATTAACAAAAATGTTAATGAAAAAACAGAAAGGAGGAGAGACATGATAACTATTACAGCAACCCAGGCCAAAGCTATCCGAAGAAAGCAGGCTGATAACATACTTACAAATCAAGAGGTAGCAAAGCAAATAGGAATTAACCCTATTACTTATCGCAAGGTTATTCAAGGCGGAGAGGTTAAGAATAGCATTTATCAGAAAGTCATGGAATGGCTGGCAGAAGATTATTAAAGCAACAAAAAAGCCCTAACCGACGACCAAATCAGCAAGGCTTTTCACTTAAACAACTAAAACCAAAATAGCAAGTATGGGATTTAGTTAGGTATTTATTTAATTATATCACAAAATAGTGATTTGTGCCCAGACGAGAGAGCGCTAACTCTTTAAACTGGTATTTTCTCACGCTTTCAAATATTGGCGACTCTGAGCGTGAGATAAGAGTGGCAAGAAAGGCATTAAAAAAACTATTAGGACTTTCTCCTAGAATTGGGAAAAAGTCCTGAAGCAACTGTACAAAATAAAAAATAATCGAGGAAATGAACATGAACACATATTTTAAAGATTTTGAAAAAGGGTTACAACTAGTTGAGGAAAAATTAGATATTTTGTCAGATTGGCATAAAGCTAAAAATCATGATGGAGCTGCAGAAATTGCTGAAGGTTGTCGGTTGGACATTAGTCAGCTATGGGTTCAGTTTTACAAATTATCTGAGGCATATAAAAAGCAAGAGGCAAGTCATGAGGATTTCTTTAATAGGAATGTTGAGAATTTGCTTGGAGAATTAAAAAGATATGACGAGGAATGTACAGAAAAACATGGAAAAGCTCCTGACTGGTTGCTATTCAATTTCTTAGATCAAGTAATAAAAGAAAATAATTTAAGTAATGGGATCAATCATGTAACTACGTCAACCTGGATGTACTTACGTGGTTTAGTGGCTGCTGATCTGCAAAAAAGAGGGCTATTAAAATGAACGAGCTAGATTTAACCAATACACAGGCGGTTATCTTTATGGTGGTGTTGATTGGCTTACTGGTTTATCTAAACCACCGAGACCGCAAAAAAAGCGCCCAAATGGAGCGAGAAAGCAAACAGACGATAGAAACACCAAGAGAGGATTTAAACCCTTGCTATGGGTGTTATATTCAACTAGCAGGCAAGCGGAACAATTAGAAAAGGGGTGCAATATGCAACTATTATCAAGAGAGGCAGAGCTTGAGCTACTGGAGAAAGTGGGAGATCACTTAGAGAAAAGGCTTGAGCTTGAAAAACAGCATAATGACGGCTGGGACTTAATTGCTAGAGCCGATCTACTAAATAAGCTAGGGATCAGTGGCACAACGTTGAATAATTGGGAAAAACACGGTTTAAAGCCGGATCAGTCGCCTTTTGAGAACAGTAAGAAGATTTATTACCGCAAGACCGATATATACAATTTTCTTGCAGTAGATTAGGGGGAATAATGACAAAGAAAAAAGAACAATGGACGCCCACCATCACAAATCTACGTAAGGTAATTGTGGACGGTGTGGAGCAATGGGTGAAATTTGAAACAGAGGGCTATGTTATTCCTGCCGGTCACTCTTATTATGACATCATCAGGGGAATTAACAAGGAGGTGCAACGGAAGAAAAATGGGAAATCGTAGAATGATAAGTAAGACAGTAACCCAAACTCAGAGATTTTTGCGGCTACCATTAGAGGCACAGGCTCTATATTTTCATTTAATTCAAAACTCAGATGATGATGGAGTAGTAGAGGCTTTCCCTGTTGTTAGAATGATAGGGGTTAGTGAGGATAGCCTAGGACTTTTGATAGTCAAGGAATTTATCAGGCCGCTTAATGATGAAATGGTTTATTTTATTGTGGATTTTCATGAGCAGAATACTGTTAGAAAAGATAGATACAGCCCTAGTATCTATAAGCATTTATTAGAAAAGCCACCTGAAAAACATACTGGTTTACCAATGGACAACCAAACGGAAACCACTGGTTTCCCCAATATAAGTCAATATAAGTCAAGTCAAGATAATCTAAGTCAATCTAGGTCAAGTCAGAAAGACGAGGACGAGCATGAGAATCCAATCTTTGAAAAATTAAAGTCGGCTTTTGGTCAAATGTCAGTCAATGGGACAATGATGGAAGAAGTGAGAGACTTGTTAGAAATTCATGGCAAAGAGTTAGTTATCTATGCTCTTGAGGTAACTATCCTAAACGCTGGTAAGTCAATTAGATATACCAGGTCAATTCTTTCAAACTGGCAAGGGTTAGGACTTAGAACAGTTGAGCAAGTTAAGCAGCATGAGGAGCAACGTCAAAAGCTGAAACAGTTACCTAAGCAAGCAGAACCTATTAGCCGTGAAGAATGGCTGAAAACACGAACAGAAGAAAACCCATTTTAGGAGGTTAAGCAATGGAAAATAAATTTGAGCAATATAACAACAGAAAAATTAGTGAAAAGGTATGTGAGGTTCACAAGGTCAATTATTGGCAAATATCAACACCTAAAAGAGGCAGTAAGGAACGAAGTATACAAGAGTTTTGTCCTGAATGCACAAAGGAGCTAATAGAGAGACAGGATAGGGAGGGAGTAGATAATAGCTTGAATGCTGAGACCTACCTAAAAACCTATAATGTGCTCATGCGAGACAGTACGATCCCTAGAGAGCTTAAAGAGGCTAGCTTTGAGAATTTCATAGTTGAGACAGCCGAGGAAAAGCAACTACTGGAGTTTGCTAGAGTGCAAGTAGAGAAATACCTGGACGGCATGACAGGGAATACCCTATTTACAGGATCCACAGGCATAGGGAAAAGCCATTTGAGCGTAGCTATTGCTAAGGCTATAAACGAGGGTTACAAAGCCAAAGGAGAGCCTAAGAGCGTGCTATTTATCAATCTAACAGAAATCCTTAGGCGAGTTAGAGAGAGTTTTAATTCTACTAGCCAAGAGGGCTACTACTCAAGAATGCTGAAAGAGGTTGATTACCTAGTACTTGATGATTTAGGTATAAAATCGGACAACGCTAGTAGTAAAGGTAAATCAGTCTGGGAAGAAGAGTTTATTTTTGATATTCTCAGCAATCGAGATAAAACCATTATTACTACAAATCTAAGCAGCTCAGAGATTGCTAGCTTGTATAGTGAACGAGTGGCCAGCCGTGTCAGAACTGGCTTAGAGGGTAACTTTTTCAAGTCATTTACTATCAAAGATAAGCGATACTCAATCAGTAGCTTAAAGGCTAAAGCCGCTCAAAATTGAGCAGGTTGAAAAAAGTATGCACGGGGTGCAACTGTACCCTTAAAAGGTACATGCTTTGCATTCCAAAAATGGAACTCAAAAAAGCTCAAAAATGAGCCAAAGTACATTAAAAAGGGTAATAAAAAGCGTTGAATAGTTTAAAATGTCAGTTATATCAACGCTTTAGGGCTACAAGTGCTACAACAGTTACTTATCTTTCAAGCTATTAGTCATTTTTGCTTAACAGATTTGTGACTCAAAAATGAGTAGCAAACAAAACTAATAACGGTTATACAGGAACCGAAGACTTTTCGACATATTTGTCGCTCAAAGATAGCCCTAAAATGGGTCAGCTTACAACTGTACCCGTTTGGACACTTGTTGTAGCCTAGTTACAACTACAGGCCAAACTATTTAATGTTTACAGGCGTACCTGGAGGTACACCCGAGATAGAGGAGGTTTAATATGATACAAAAGACAGAACAGCTTAAAGATTTGCTTGATAGAGGCTTTGTTTTATTCTCAAAAAATGGTATAATTGAGTCAGTCAAGTTACCTGAGTTTGGCAGTCTTACTATTAAAACGCAAAACGGAAAACCAGTTCATCAGGAAATGTTGACTATGACTAAATTTACTGCTGACTAGAAAACTAGAGGCATGATATAAGAGTTTAACTACTCTTTGTCATGTCTCTTTTTGTTTTAGCCATAGAAAGGAGGGACTTTGGGAACAGGAGTAAAGTAAAGGTAAATCTAAAAGGTATTGAGCGTAAAGTAACACCTATGGGATTAGCGAGAGCCAAAGAGGCAGTCACTAATCAGATGGTTATGGACATGAACCGTTTTATACCTAGACGATCTGGGGAACTAAGAGGAAACTTGACTAAGGCCAATGGGAGAATAGTTTATAATGCGCCGTATGCAAGAATGCAGTTTTACGGCAAGAAACGAAAAGGGTTCGTTTCAGATAAACAGCGTAAGTTTTTCTTTGCGAATAAAGAGGAACTACTAAAATATAAAAAAGCCCCAAGAACAGGACCGAGATGAACTGCACCCCAAAAGTTAGACAGAAAAAAATCTAACTTTTGGGGTGTTT
>ERZ1023464.110-NODE-110-length-12663-cov-4.083439_pt1 | contig 12663 bp, 10 predicted proteins | sample MGYA00380529_ERZ1023464 | MGnify/ENA primary metagenome ERZ1023464 (study PRJEB33173, sample SAMEA4830324) | metagenome | study: EMG produced TPA metagenomics assembly of the PRJEB25223 data set... | reverse complement strand
CCTTCCCAATCATGGCCCATTACAAAAGTATCCACTTCATAGCGATCAACGTCAATTTCTTTTTGGCCCCAACCACTTTCTGGGATAACAAGGTCAACATAACGTATGGATTCTAACATCATTTTACGTTGTTCAAAGTTATAATAAGATTTTTTATTTTTAATGCGATTAAACTCATCTGTTGATAAAGCAACTATTAAATAGTCACCCATTTCTCTTGCTCTTCTTAACAATTCAATATGACCATAATGTAATAAATCATATGTGCCATAGGTAATTACTCGTTTCATAAACTATACTCCTTAACAAAAAATTTACTTAAATTTTACATTTTAAAAATTATAGCATATTCCATACAAGTTTACGAATATCGACTGTTTTTATCGGTTTAAAATTTGTTTCAATTTCATTCTTCCTCTGAATCGAGCGCGTTTGGGTAAAATTTCCGCTTTAAAGCGATAATAATTCGGCCTACCAATGCCAACCTTTAACAATGTATCTCTCCATTGTTGATACAGCGCTTTATTCCACTTTTTACTGCCTTGCTCAATCACTTTTACAATTCTAAACATCGCTGCACCATCGTAATCTGTTTTCTGCATTTCCATCACGTATGCAATAACTAAATCTAATAATTGTTGTGTTATTATGTCATGCTTTTCAATATATGATTGCAATAAATAACTGACAATCAACTCATCCATGCGGTAGCTATAATAAATTCTTGATTCTCTAAGTAATAACGTATCCATAACACGCGCTCTTACTTTAACTGCATCTTGCATATACGAAGCAAATTGATCTGCACGTTGATCTGTTACGGACCCTTCTTGCTCGTTATAACCATACACAATATCAGGTAATAGTTGAATATCATGTGCTTTTTTATATGCATTAATAATAAACGTATGTTCTTCACAGAACACCACATCTTCATCGAAGCGTAAGTCTGCAAATTTGGCGTTAAACATTTTAGCGCCCGGACCGATAGATTGCATCATATCTGGACATTGTGCGAGATTGACTTTATCAATTCTTTGAATAGCTTGATGCGAATAAATCGTTTGCCAATCGCCATCTTTTTCACGACCAATTTGACCAATTACAATATCCACATTGTCATCTTGCTGATAATAATCTGCCATAAAATCAATTCTACTTGGCAAAAATTCATCATCCGCATCTAAAAACATAAATACATCACCTGTCATATTAGCAAGCCCAACATTTCTACTAGCTGCCGCACCTTGATTCTCTTGATTAATAATAATGACATGCTTATATTCATTTTGAAGTTTTTCTAGTTCTATTTTACTATCATCTGTTGAGCCATCATTGATACATATAATTTCATAATTTTGTTTCGTATCAATGGATGCAATTGCTCTACGAATTGTATTCACTGCATTAAATACAGGAATGATAATTGAAATTTTCATATTTTCACCATTTTCTCTATTTCGTTAATAACTTTAGTCAAACTATCTTTGGCATTATACTCGTGCCAATCATTAAATAAAGGGGGTAATTGTACATCATGATCTTTTAGCTTTTCTATTAATTCTGTTTCTGTATAGGCTTTATATGCTTCAGGAATAGCTTTATAAAATGTATTTAATCCTCGCTCTTCCTCATACTGTGCTTCATCATAGACATAAAATAATGATGGCTTATCTAAAATACTAGCTTCAATCGCTAATGAGCTATAATCACTTATGATCACATCCGCTAAAATCATCATTGATTGTAAATTAATCGCTGTTTGGTCTTCTGTTGCGATAGAAGGATGTAACTTGCTAAGTAGCGTATACTCTGGTAATGCTGCTTCAAATTGGCTTTTATCAATTTGACGATTGGCTTGCTTATGTTCACGATAAGTGGGGACGTATATTGCTACCTTTCCCTCTATACCATATTGTTTTTTCAATTCATTCTGCCTTTTTACTACATCGAGTCTTGTATAAGGAACCAACCTTGGTAGTCCAGTTCTTAAAAATTGGTCGTCTGTCGCTTCAAAAGATGCTTTGAAACACTCAACCATTGGCTCACCGCCTACCAAATACTTATCTGTCGCATTATAGACTTTTCTATACTGACTCACCATTTTAGCATTGGATAAATCCACTTGATGATCCGATAATCCAAATTGTTTCAATGCACCTGCTGCATGCCATGTTTGAATAATGGTTTGGTTCGGTTTTTTCTTTAATCCTCCAAGCATTAAATAATACGTATCTATAACGATGACTTTTGCAGAACTAAGTGCTTTGATATGTTTAAATACACGCTTATTACCCGCTGGTAAAAAGTTTATTGTTTCAAATTGTTGTAAATATTTACGATTTGCTTCATTTCCAATCACAGTGATTGCGTACCCTTTTCGGTATAATGCTTCAACGATTGGACACACGTCTTCAGCAAATGTCATCATGATAACAATATGCTTACTTTGTACTTTCTTCTTTTTATATATTAAATTCAAAAAGCGAATTATACCCATATATAATTTTTTAATAAGTTGTCTCACTACGTTCACCGCCAATTATTTTTTCAATGCGCTTGTTTATATTATATCTATCATAAATAGAAAATTATAGAAAAATCCTTTTTATCCATTTGAAATACTCAATTTTATTGAACCAATGCAAATCCGTAAATCCCTCGCATTTCATACTTAATACAAATGTTGAAACGCCTTTATAATAACCGCCAACATTTTAATAGGATTACATGCACTTATATTCGTGCATTTATACGGCTCATTTCACGCAAATCACAGTAGTTCTAAAGCGTAGTAAGCAATTATGTTGAGTGTAAAAAAGTCTGAGACATATCATTATGTCCCAGACTTTGATTTCAATATATTACGCGCTAAATTCATTGATTCAGCATTCTCTATACTTTAATATCTACTTATTTACATGAAATCTGCAAAATGATCTCGATAACGCATATGAAGTATTGAACCGAGTATAAACAGAAGTATAATAATAAACATGTTATACAACGTTAATTCCCAATGTGTAATAAAGTACCACTCTTTGTGTAACACTGCAGAACGATATGCCTCTGCTAAATAATAAATCGGATTTAATTTCATTACATCTTTTACAATACCTTCTGGCGGTACAATTAAAATAGATGAAGCAAAGAATACCATTCTCATTAAAGCTTGAATTGCCTGTTGCGTATCTTTAACGAGTACACCTAATGTAGAGGTGAACAAAGCAATCGCTGTTGTAAGGATTAGTGCAAATGGTACGTATAAAAACAGTTGTAATGTATAAATTGTTGGGTAATAGCCAGCTAACATACATATGAATATAACAACAACGAGTAATGCTAGATGACCGTAGAATCTACTCATTACAATATAGGAAGGGATGATGGATAACGGAAAATTCATCTTCGCTACATGATTGTACTTCGTTGCTATTGACTTTGTTCCTTCTAAAATACCTTGGTTAACAAAGAACCACATACTTATACCTACGAGTAACCAATAAATAAATGGCACACCGTCTATAGGATTATTACTTCTAATACCCAGACCAAAGACAAACCAATAAACCATAATTTGCATCGCTGGATTAATTAATTCCCAAGCCATACCTAAATAATTATTCGTATTCGTAATTTTTACTTGGAACTGCGCAAGCCTTTGTATAAGATAGAAATTTTTAAAATGCTCTCTAAATACTATCCACACTGCATTCATTTAAATAAACCACACTTTCAATCGATTTGCTTATCATCATTTATTCATGACGCTATTTATTGTATTCAATTTCAATATACGCTTTATGTCGTTACATAACAACTTTCATTCTATTCGCATATGACTCATTTTGAAAAGTGTTATTAAGTTAGCATGTTATATATTGAAATAATGAAAAATAGTTATTATAAATTCAGATAAAAGCGTTTCGTATCTATATTATTTTTTAACTTTATCATTAATAGTTGATTTTATAATGTATATTCAGTAAAATTTAACAACTGTATAAGTAATAATTATGTTAAATTGTACTCACTTACTTTACAATAGGTTAATAAATTTAACAACTAATATAATGTATAATATAATAGTATTAACTGTTAACAAGGAATGTAAAAATATGAACGTATCGGTTAACATTGAGCATGTAACTAAAGAATATCGTATTTATCGTAATAATAAAGAACGTTTAAAGGATGTCATTGTCCCTTTTCATAAAAATAAAACGTTCTATGCATTAAATGATTTATCATTAACGGCTTATGAAGGTGATGTCATCGGTTTAGTAGGTATAAATGGCTCGGGTAAATCTACTTTGAGTAATATGATTGGTGGCTCTCTGTCTCCTACTGAAGGCGATATCAAACGTGATGGTGATGTAAGTGTCATTGCGATTAATGCAGGATTAAATGGTCAATTAACAGGTATTGAAAACATTGAATTCAAAATGCTTTGTATGGGCTTTACGCGTAAGCAAATTAAAAAGCTCACACCTGAAATCATTGAATTTAGTGAACTAGGTGAATTTATATATCAACCTGTAAAAAAATATTCAAGTGGTATGCGTGCTAAGCTCGGTTTCTCTATCAACATCACAACTAACCCTGACATTCTCGTCATCGATGAAGCATTATCTGTAGGTGACCAAACCTTTGCGCAAAAATGTTTAGATAAGATATTTGAATATAAAGAACAAGGTAAAACGATATTCTTTGTTAGTCATAATATGAAACAAGTACGTGAATTCTGTACTAAAATTGCTTGGATTGAAGCAGGCAAACTTAAACAATTCGGTGAATTAGACGACGTTCTCCCTGAATATGAAAAATTCTTAAACGACTTTAAAAAGCGTTCTAAAGGAGAACAAAAGAAATTCAGAAATGACTTAGATAGTTCAAGATTTGTTGTAAAATAAATGACCTAAATTTAAATAGGAGTCCGAGACATCAATAAACCTATGTCTCGGACTCCTAATTTATATGTACTTAAGTAAAATTCAGCTCAAGTAACACTTTTTGCTTATGACACTAACTTAAAACTACAACCTGTTTTATGAACAACAGATCACAATCACTGTGCTTTCTAATGTTATTTCTTTAATCTCAATTTAAATACTTTATACAAAAATTTGGGAATTGCTTTGATTCTACCGATACGTTTCCAATCAATAAGTAAGCGATATACCCATTCTAAATTCATTTTTCTAAATAATACAGGCGCTCTTTTTTTCGTTCCACTAAACACTTCAATTGAGCCACCTACACCCATGAGTACCGTTTTATTAAAACGGTGTGCATGTCGCTCTATCCATTGCTCTTGTCTCGGATAACCCATACCAACAAAGATATAATCCGGATTAAATGATGTGACTTGTTTTAACACCATTTCATCTGTTAAATCAAAGAAACCATGATGAAAATCAAAGTTTATATCAGGATATTTCTCAGTAAGTTTCTGTTCTGCCTTCATCACAACATCATTTTTAGCACCTAATAAAAAAACTTTTTGGTTATTAGCATTTGCAATTTTTAAACATTCTTCCATTAATTCAATTCCAGGTACTCGCGTCTTCAATGGTGTCTTCAGTATACTTGCCGCTTTGACTATACCAGTTCCATCTGGAATAACATAATCTGCACTATTAATTAATTTACAATATGCTTCGTTTTCTGTAGCATAGTCCACAATTTCAGGATTTGCAGTAACGATAAATAAATTTCCCCCTTCATCTGCCAGAAAAAATCGCTTAATATTGTTGCGCATTTCCAATAATGTCACATTATCAAAATAGACAGATAACACATCTATTTTATCTATATGGTTGTTTTCCATCATGATTTAGAATCTCCTCACTCAAATACATCTTATTAATTTATTATTGTCATAGTAACATATTCAACAAGTACACGTGATTATAAATTAAACGATTTTGTAACCTATACTGATCTAAATTTATTATCATAAGCATAAATTCCACTCTAAACGTTATATGCGCATTCTTTTAATATTCAACTTTAACCACAATCTACGTCAAAAGTCCAAATGCTTTCTATATTAAATTACTTTATAATTAAGTTTATGCTATAACAATCTCAATTAAAAAACAGATTGTAGGAATTCTAAACTGAGGTTACATTATGACAAAAATACAAGCATTTTTTAGTTCTACGATACAACTCAACTTAATTTGGGTTCTGATTATCGCATTAATTTATATCATCATTCATACTTACAGATATAAATCTGTAAATCAGATACTCGATATTTATTTAAATTATATCCCAGTACTAACGCATGAATTTGGCCATATCTTATTCAATAAAATAAGTGGTGGTAAAGCAAAAGATTTAGTTATTGTTGCTAAACCTTCAGAACGTATAGAAACTTCTCAACAAGGATTTGCGATTACTCAATCTAAATCAACGTTAGGTCAAGCTATCACAACATTTGGCGGTTACATCATGCCACCATTAATGTTGCTTTTAGGTTTTTTAGCGCTAGAAAATCAATACCCTAGTTTATTTATTACTGCTTACTTAATCATTTTCATTTATTTTCTAGCATTAACATCAAGAAAATTAGTCCCTATTTTAATTGTCTTATTACTCATCGCTTTATTATATTTTTTATTCCAAAGTGATAATCAACAAATGATGCTTTATATCGTCTCTATTAGCTATCATTTTATTTTAGGTGTGCTACTCGGCGAAGTACTCCAATCATCTTGGACGATTTTTAAGCTAACATTTTCACGTCAAAATGTCTCATGGGATGGCACGACACTCAAAGAACTCACGCATATGCCAACGACCTTATTTAGTTTGATATGGATTGCCATTAATCTATTTACAATTTATCATCTACTACAATCCTATTTTTCATTCTGACAGTAAAATGGTTTCTATCATGCAAAAAGCAACCGCTCAATTTTTAGGCGGTTGCTTTTTTATGTTTTTCAACTATGTTATACACGGCTATTAGTAAGTTTAAATTTCAACGTATATATGCGCTGCATTGTCATAACTTAATACTGTAATTTGCTCATCTTTCTTTACAATAATCACTTTATTTGTATCATCTTTACTCAAGATCTCAATACGTTCATCAATCAATATATCTTTACTTGATAAGTAGATTAATAAATCTGTTCTATCACGTACACGTTTGATTGTCACTGTATCACCAGTATCAAACGCTAATAAATTGGTTGTATATAACTCTTTATATTGATTATTTCTCGGGATAATACCGCCATGTGGGCATGTGATTGGATAATCTAATAATTCATCTAAACGCTCCACAAATAAGTGAGATACTTTGTGTTCCAGTACTTCTGCTTCTTGATGTACCTCTTCCCAATTATATTGCAAAATTTTTATTAAAAATAATTCTAATAATCTATGGCGTTTAATGATATCTAATGTATATGTTAAACCTTCCTTTGAAAGCTTTACACCTTTATATGGTTTTGTTTCAACATACCCTGACTTCTCCAAACGATTAACCATCTCACTTACAGATGGTGGCTTAATAGTTAAATATTGGGATAGCGTCTTATTCGAAACAAAAGAATGGTCACCATCATGCGTTAAAATTGCTTTTAAATAGTCTTCTTTTTCTTCAGTTAGCATTATCTCACCTCTCAAATCATTCACCTTATTGTATCACGAATCAACTTGACACGCTAAAAGTTCATGGTATATTATAAATTAAATTAGGTTAACCTAAAAATAATATTAAGGAGGTTTAAAATGTTAAGGGTAGAAAAATTAAATCTTACACTTGGGAATAAACATGTACTACAAGATATCAATTTATCCATACCTATTCAGGGTGAAATCATAGGTATTATGGGGCCTAATGGTGCAGGGAAATCCTCATTTATTAAATCACTGATTGGTGAATTCAAACCAACAGGCTCTGCTAAGTTAAATGATGATTCCATACAAAACAATTTGAAACATGTCACTTATATTCCTCAAAAAGCACACATAGATTTAGATTTTCCTATAAATGTGGAGCATGTAGTCTTATCAGGAGCTTACAAAGATATCGGTTGGTTTAGGTGGGTGACGCCAACTACGAAACAGCGCTTAAATCAATTAATGCAAACTTTGGAATTAGAAGACTTGCGTCACCGTCAAATTTCAGAATTAAGTGGCGGTCAATTACAACGTGTACTTGTAGCACGTGCTTTAATGTCTGAAAGTACCTTGTACTTATTAGATGAACCTTTTGTAGGGATTGATTTCCATAGTGAACAAATCATTATGCATCAATTACGCAAGTTAAAAGAGGAAGGCAAATTATTACTCATTGTCCATCATGATCTATCTAAAACCGAAGAATACTTTGATCGTGTCATTCTATTAAATAGAAATATTCGCTATTTTGGGGATAGCATTACCGCTATGCAACCAGAAAATCTAAACAAAACGTTTTTAAATGCCACAGTACAAAGCGGAACGACTTAATTTTTAGAAAGGACTTAACTTATTATGGAATTTTTACAGCATTTGCTAGACTATAAATTTTTGAGCAACGCCCTAATCATTTCAATTGTTGTTGGGATTGTATGTGGTACTGTTGGCTGTCTTATTGTTTTAAGGGGACTTTCACTTATGGGTGATGCAATGAGTCATGCCGTATTACCTGGTGTTGCATTATCATTTTTATTTGGTATACCAATGTTTATTGGTGCATTAATTACAGGTATGATTGCAAGTATTTTCATTGGCTTCATTACTAAAAATAGTAAAACCAAACCAGATGCTGCCATTGGGATTAGTTTTACAGCATTTTTAGCCACAGGTGTTATTTTAATCAGTTTGATTAACAGTACCACTGATTTATATCATATATTATTCGGTAATTTACTTGCTGTTACACAATCTACATTTTGGTCAACTATTATTGTAGGTATCATTGTAATGGTGTTAATCATCATTTTTTATAGACCATTAATGGTATCTACATTTGATCCAGTTTTCAGTAGAATGAGCGGATTAAATACAACTGTATTTCATTATTTTGTAATGTTGTTATTATCTCTCGTAACTGTCGCAAGTATTCAAACCGTTGGCATTATCTTAGTAGTAGCACTATTGATTACACCTGCTTCTGCAGCATTTTTAATCGCCAAAAAATTACATACTATGATGATTATTTCAAGTATTATAAGTACGATTAGTGCAATTGTTGGTTTGTATATTAGTTATGTTTATAACATTCCAAGTGGTGCCACAATTGTATTCTGTGCATTTATAATTTATGTTGTGATATTCATTTTAAACAAATTCAATATTTTCAATAAGAAAGGACAACAAATATGAAAAAGTTAATATCGATTGCACTTATCCTACTATTATTTTTAGCAGCATGTAGTAATGGAAAAAGTGATTCAAACTCAAATTCAAATGAAAAACTAAAAGTCGTTACGACTAACTCTATTTTATACGATATGGTGAAAAATGCCGGTGGTGATAATGTCGACATTCACAGTATTGTCCCTGTTGGTCACGATCCTCATGAATATGAAGTAAAACCAAAAGACATCAAAGCATTAACAGATGCAGATATTGTTTTCTATAATGGCTTAAATTTAGAAACTGGTAATGGTTGGTTCGACAAAGCGTTATCTCAAGCTAATAAATCAACTAAAGATGACAGTGTGGTTAAAGTATCTGAAAAAGTAAAACCTTTTTATTTAAATGGTGCTGAAGGCGATGAATCTAAACAAGATCCTCATGCATGGCTAAGTTTAGAAAATGGGATTAAATATGTTGAAACGATACGTGATACCTTATTAAAACATGATGAAAAACACAAAGAAGATATCGAATCTCATAGTAAAGACTATATCGCTAAATTAGAATCATTAAATAAAGAGAGTCACGAAAAATTCAATGATATTCCAAAAGATCGCAGAGCAATGATTACAAGTGAAGGTGCTTTTAAATATTTCTCTAAACAATACGACATTAAGCCAGGTTATATTTGGGAAATTAATACTGAAAAACAAGGTACTCCTGAACAAATGAAACAAGCAATTGAATTCGTGAAAGATAATCAACTTAAACACTTACTTGTCGAGACAAGTGTCGATAAGAAGAGTATGCAAAGTTTAAGTGAAGAAACGAAGAAAGATATATACGGTGAAGTATTTACCGATTCAATCGGACAAGAAGGTTCTAAAGGTGATTCATATTACAATATGATGAAATCGAATATAGAAACTGTACACGGCAGCATGGAATAGATGGTGCGGGCTATTAACCTAGTCATAGGTGAATAGTCCCATGTCGTACGACTTCCCTCCTAATTAAGCGTACGGCATGGTGGTATTCAAGCCTTAAATCATCTCCCTTACACTCCATCAATGGTGGCTCCTCCCCCCTTTGATGGAGTTTTTTTAGTGCCACTTAGTCATTGACTTAGTGGCACTTATGCATGCGCTTTAGCTCAGGTATTCCTCCACTTTGAAAAAATTAGTTTCGCTTATGCATGAGCTTTAGCTCAAGTATTCCTCTTTTACATATCATATTCGACTGACTCTTACGGGAAAATACTAGCCAAAAACTACAGGTTAAGACAGTGCCTGCTAAAAGCGTTCACAAAAAAACTGCCAACAAAGTTGGATACTTTGTTGGCAGTTTATAACTATCTTCCAAAAATGGAATCTAGTGTTATTTATTACCTTATCAATCCGTTAAACTATCTACAATAATCATCTCATCATAATTAATTGCTTCACGAATTTTTAAAGCTGTTACTTCACTTACTTCTTCATCTTCTACAAGTTGATTTAAAATACGACGTTGCTCTTTTAATGCGCTTAATTTAATTTTCGTGATAGAGTTCTCATTTTTAGGATTAAAGAAATTGGAAGGTGTTAAATTATCGATACGAATAAGATAACTATCACAAATCATACCAACTTCTAATTTATTGTTTTCCGTTGTTTCTTTGCCTAATCGACTCACTACACGATAATGTACTGTACGCATAATGTTGGAAATCTCACGTAAGTTATCTACAACAGATAATGGAGAGGCCGCATTCGTTTTCACTTTCGTACGTATTCTTCTCTTTAAAATCATTGCTCTTACTTCAACTTTGATACGTTGTAATAACGAAGCTTGTTTATATACTTGTGTTCGTTCTGTATAACGCATGTAGTTATCCAACACGTTTGTAGTAATATCGCCATTTTCAACAAGACCATTTAATGTTTGATTTTCTACATCAAATGCTAATTTTTGAAGTCTCTGAAGCTCTTTAGTATTTTCATCTTCATTTTCAACCGTTCTTAAAAATGCTAGCTTATCATGATAATCTTTTATAACATTACCATATTGGAAACTAGACGTAACTGACGATTGCTGATTTAATGAATCGATAACTTTTTCTAAAATATAAACACGTGCCTGCTTAAAGTTCATACCAACGATTTTAGGTTTTTTAGCATTCGGTGTAACGACTGGTAAAATCATCTGTGCCACAATTAAACTGATAATAACCATACCTGAGGCAATAAATAATAAGTCATCTCTAAAAATAAATGAATGATGATCTGCTAACATATATGGCAATGTCAGTGCGATTGCTAAGGAAATCGTACCATGCACCCCACACAACGTCATTATAAACGCATACATACCTCTTTTTGGCGGGGTTTCTGCAGTCTTCTGATCATCCTCATTATGTGAAATCATTTTTTGGAACGGGCTCACCGGTAAATAAAAATAAGGATATAAAACAAAAACCCATAAAAATCTGAACAGATAAATAGCTAATGCAATAAGACAAGTCACAGTAATTAAGAATATTAAGTTATGCGGTTCGTTCTCAATAATTCTCCCTACAACTTCAGGAATTAAAAATCCTAAGATAGAAAACACAAATCCATTTAATGCATATCCTAATATATTCCATGTATGATTATAGCTCATCTGCAACCTAGTACGTGCTTGAGCAATTCGATCACGTTCAAAACCATGTACTAAACCTGCAACAACTGCTGCAATAATACCAGAAGCATGGAACATTTCGGCAACAATATATGTGATAAATGGTGTTACAAGTTGGATAAATGTAAACATATTAATATTTTCAATGCCACGTCTTGATAACGTCACACGGAAACGAACAAGTGCGACACCAATTAATAACCCAACAATAAATCCACCAATTGAAGAAATTAAAAATTGTTCAACTGCATTCACCATTGAAAATCCACCTGTAATCAATGCTGCTACGGCAATTTTAAAAGATATGATACCTGCTGCATCATTTAATAAAGACTCACCCTCTAAAATTGTCATAGAACCTTTAGGAAGTACTTTGAAATTCGTGATTGCTTGGACTGCAACGGCATCCGTTGGACACAATATTGCAGCGAGTGCGAAAGCAGCTGGCATAGGTAACTCAGGCCAAATCCAATGCACAAATAAACCTACTACAATCACAGTTGTCACTACCAACCCTAATGCCATCATTAGCACAGGTTTAATATATCGCCTTAAATGAACACGAGAGACTTTAACACCCTCTACGAAAAGTAACGGAGCAATTAAAGCCACCATAAATAATTCTGAATCAAAATTAAATTGTACTGGAATAGGTGTGACATACAATAGCATACCTAATATAATTTGAATGAAAGC
>ERZ1023464.109-NODE-109-length-12712-cov-4.210792_pt1 | contig 12712 bp, 13 predicted proteins | sample MGYA00380529_ERZ1023464 | MGnify/ENA primary metagenome ERZ1023464 (study PRJEB33173, sample SAMEA4830324) | metagenome | study: EMG produced TPA metagenomics assembly of the PRJEB25223 data set... | reverse complement strand
CCCGTTAATAACGGTGCAGTCAAACTACCTAAGTTAATACCCATGTAAAATAATGTAAATGCAGCATCACGACGGACATCGTTACGATCATATAATTCACCAACGGTCGTTGAGATATTAGGTTTTAATAAACCCGTACCAGCAATAATGACTGCGAGTGCTACCATGACTAATGTTAAGTTATTTGGTAGTGAAAGTAAGATATGACCTATCATAATCAAGAAGCCACCATAAAAGACGGCATTCTGGGTGCCGGTAATCCTGTCGGCAATCCAACCACCGATGACACCTGACATGTAGATTAATGTACCGTAGATAGCAACAATTTGCATTGCAACGGCTTGACTTAGACCGAAACCACCCTCAGCAACACTATAGTAAAGATAGTATATGAGTATCGCTTTCATACCATAGTAACTGAACCTCTCCCAAAATTCAGTGAAGAATAATGTACTTAGTCCTTTTGGATGGCCGAAGAAACCGGTTCTTGGAGTACTTTCCATAATTTCTTCGTGTGTATAATTAATTTTTTTCATAATTTCCCTCCCCCTAAATGGTTGGATTTATTTTATAATGTTTTTACAAAAATAACAAGTGTATATATCAATAGTACAAAATTGAATTAGAAATCGCTTTAATAAACAAATGAAATAATATAAAAATAAACTACCCACATAAGCTGTCTTAGGCTCATGTGTGTAGTTATTATAATGAAGAGATATTAACGATTATCGATTTTTTCAGGGTAAAGATCATGATTCATTAAACGATGTTCTGCCATTTTTTCATATTTAGAATCTGGACGGCCATAATTGGTATAGGGATCAATTGAGATGCCACCACGTGGTGTGAACTTGCCCCAAACTTCAATATAATGAGGGTCCATGAGTTCGATTAAATCATTCATTATGATGTTCATGCAGTCTTCGTGGAAATCACCGTGATTTCTAAAACTAAATAAATAAAGTTTTAAAGATTTTGATTCAACCATTTTGATATTTGGAATATAAGAAATATAAATTGTAGCGAAATCTGGTTGACCAGTAATAGGGCAGAGTGATGTGAACTCAGGGCAATTGAATTTAACAAAATAATCGCGTCCCTGATGCTTATTATCAAACGACTCTAAAACGTCAGGTCTATAATCAAAATCGTATTTGTTATTTTGATTACCGAGTAATGTAATATCTTCTAATTCTTCTTTATTACGTCCTTCTGTCATGGTAAAGCGCTCCTCATGTTTTTGGTTTTTGTTCTTCTTTTTGAATTGATAGCGGTTGGCGTCTTGCTTTTTCAAACATGTAGTAGCTTGAAGCTATGATAATGACATAACCCAAGATTGCATAGAAATCTGGTGATTCTCCGAATAATATAAAACCGAAGAGTGCAGTAAATATAATCGATGCATAAGTGAATATCGAAATGTCTTTAGCTGGAGCGTAACTATAGGCTAGTGTAATACCAATTTGACCAGCAGCTGCTGCGAGCCCAGCTCCAATTAAATAAATGACCTGCATCATACTCATGGGTTCGAATGTGAAAATCGTAAATGGAATCAATACTACAATAGAAAAGAATGAAAAATAAAATACAATTGTATAGGGTGCTTCGCGAGTGCTCAATGCACGTACACACGTATATGCACTTGCAGCAAAAATACCAGAGAATAAACCGCCAATAGCAGGAATCATAGAGGATGAGAATTCTGGTTTAACCACGAATAACATACCGAATATTGCAATGACCATCGCTATAATTTGATAGTTACGAACTTTTTCATTTAGAAATATCAAACTCAGCAAAATAGTCCAAAAAGGATTGAGTTTCATTAGCGTATCAGCGTCACTTAATATCATATGGTCTATCGCGTAGATATTTAATAAAACACCGATTAGACCTAAAGTCGAACGTGAAATTAAAAGTGGCTGACTGCTAAGTTTACCAAACAGGGGTTGCTTATATTTATAAATGAAATATAAAGGGATAAACATAGCTACTAAATTTCGAGCGAGTGACTTTTGAAACACCGGCAAATCACCAGCTAATCTGAAGAAAACAGACATAAAGCTAAAGCCAATTGCTGAAACTAGGATAGCAATGATCCCTTTAACTTTAGGATTCATATGTATCGCCTCGATTATTTTAATTTTTAACGTATTCATATTAGCATAATTATATAGATTATGTATATATGCTTGAAAGTAAAAGGGAAATGAAGTAACATAAAAATACGAACAAACGTTCTGTATTGATTCAATGAAATTCAAGACATATTTCAAAGTATTTTATTGCTTAGATAATTTCAATTGTGAGCAACTTAGTATTAGATGATAAGCTGAGTGACGCTATATCAATAGTTACAAGGTTTTAGAAAAAAGCAACTAAAATAGCTTTAAATTCCGAAAAAAATTTTTTATAAATAGAAAAGTACGAGTTAACGTTGAATTGGTGCCATTTCTGTTTCGAATTCAAACTTTTGTCAAAAACAAAGCCCTTTAAATAACTTTCTGATTTATGTATAATGAAACACATAATATAGTATTTGTGACCAGGACGAAACACAATATATTGTGTTTTTGGGACGTGATCAATTTATTTATAATAAATCAAATTTTAAGTAAAATCACACTATTTTGGACGTTTAATCATGACAAATCAAGCATTAATGCTTAATTATTGAGTTTTTACATAATCACATATAGTTAAAAAATTACTATATATTGTGGTTACCCAATATGTGCGCTACAGTTACTTATAATACATTTAAAATATAAATACGATGAAAGTACTATTTAATAACGTCAAAGTGAACTTAATAACATACTAGTATTAGAAAGAAGGTGATCCAATGAAGGTTGTTTATTTTTCATTCTCTGGTAATGTACGTAGATTTATTAAAAAAGCAGAAATTACTAACACTATGGAAATTACTCAAAATAATTGTACTGAGAAGATTGAAGAACCATTCATCTTGGTCACTGGAACGATAGGTTTTGGAGAAGTACCAGAACCAGTTCAGTCATTTTTAGATATAAATCATGATTTACTAAGAGGCGTTGCAGCTAGTGGAAACCGCAATTGGGGACAAAACTTTGCGAAAGCTGGACGATCTATCTCGGAAAAATATCAAGTTCCTTTACTAATGAAATTTGAAGTTCAAGGTACACAAAATGATATTAGCGAATTTAAAGATAAGGTGGGACAGTTCAATGAAGATTATGGACGAGAAGAAATACAATCATATTGAGTTAAATAACGAAGTAACGAAACGTAAAGATAATGGCTTTTTTAATTTAGAAAAAGATCAAGAGGCGCTTGAAGTTTATTTAGAAGAAATTCAGGATAAAACAATTTATTTCGACACTGAAATTGAGCGTTTGCGCTATCTCGTTGATAATGACTTTTATTTTGATTTGTTTGCAAAATATTCAGAAGCTGATCTACAAGAAATTACAGATTATGCTAAAAGTATTCCGTTTAAATTTGCAAGTTACATGTCAGCAAGTAAATTCTTTAAAGATTACGCACTTAAAACAAACGATAAAAGTCAATATCTAGAAGATTATAAGCAACACGTAGCGATTGTTGCACTTTATTTAGCTAATGGCCATAAAGCGACTGCCAAACAATTTATTTCAGCAATGGTGGAACAACGATATCAACCAGCGACACCAACATTCTTAAATGCTGGCCGTGCACGTCGTGGAGAATTAGTATCTTGTTTCTTGCTAGAAGCGGATGATAGTTTAAACTCTATTAATTTTATTGATTCGACTGCAAAGCAATTAAGTAAAATTGGCGGCGGTGTAGCCATTAATCTTTCTAAACTACGTGCGCGTGGAGAAGCAATCAAAGGAATTAAAGGTGTAGCGAAAGGCGTGCTACCTGTTGCAAAATCTCTTGAAGGTGGCTTTAGTTATGCAGATCAATTAGGTCAAAGACCTGGTGCAGGTGCTGTTTATTTAAATATTTTCCATTATGATGTGGAAGAGTTTTTAGATACGAAAAAAGTGAACGCCGATGAAGATTTACGTTTATCAACGATTTCAACTGGTTTAATTGTGCCATCTAAATTCTTTGATTTAGCAAAAGAAGGAAAAGATTTCCATATGTTTGCACCGCATACCATTTATAAAGAATACGGTGTAACGTTAGATGACATTAATTTAGATGAATACTATGATGAACTTGTTGCAAATCCTAATATTGATAAAAAGAAAAAAGATGCACGTGAAATGTTAAATACGATTGCACAAACACAATTGCAATCTGGTTATCCTTATTTAATGTTCAAAGATAATGCAAATAAGGTACATGCTAACTCAGACATTGGCCAAATTAAAATGAGTAATTTATGTACTGAAATTTTCCAATTACAAGAAACGTCTATCATTAACGATTACGGTACAGAAGATGAAATTAAACGTGACATTTCATGTAATCTAGGTTCTTTAAACATCGTTAATGTTATGGAATCAGGTAAGTTTAAAGATTCAGTTCATACAGGTATGGATGCATTGACAGTAGTGAGTGATGAAGCAGATATTCAAAATGCGCCAGGCGTTAGGAAAGCCAATAGAGAGTTACATTCTGTAGGTTTAGGTGTAATGAATTTACACGGTTATCTAGCTAAAAATAAAATTGGTTATGAATCAGAAGAAGCTAAAGACTTTGCCAATATCTTCTTTATGATGTTGAATTATTATTCTATAGAACGTTCTATGGAAATCGCTAAAGAAAGACAAGAAGTATACAAAGATTTTGAACAATCAGACTATGCTAATGGTAAGTATTTTGAATTTTACACTTCACAAACATTTGAACCTAAATATGAAAAAGTACGCAAATTATTTGATGGTTTAGAAATTCCGACACCAGAAGATTGGAAAGCACTGCAAGAGCAAGTGGAAACAAACGGTCTTTTCCATGCATATCGCTTAGCGATTGCACCGACACAAAGTATTTCATATGTCCAAAATGCTACGAGTTCTGTAATGCCAATCGTTGATCAAATCGAACGTCGTACGTATGGTAATGCGGAAACATTCTATCCAATGCCATTCCTATCACCAGAAACAATGTGGTATTACAAGTCAGCATTTAATACGGATCAAATGAAATTAATTGATTTAATCTCAACGATTCAAACGCATATTGACCAGGGTATCTCTACAATTCTTTATGTTAATTCTGAAATTTCTACGCGTGAATTATCAAGATTATATGTATATGCGCATCATAAAGGTCTAAAATCTTTATACTATACACGTAATAAATTATTAAGTGTAGAAGAGTGTACAAGTTGTTCAATTTAATAAATGAAATATAAACGTGCAAAGTGAACAGCGGTGTTATGAGGCAGCCTTATCCAATGGTTAGATTAGGCTGCACATCACTGCTTAATTAAATATTTACTGGATAGGGGACGATAACTAAATGAAAGCAGTCAATTGGAATACGCAAGAAGACATGACGAATATGTTTTGGCGACAAAATATTTCACAGATGTGGGTAGAAACTGAATTTAAAGTATCTAAAGATATTGCAAGCTGGAAAACATTAACAGATCCTGAAAAAGAGGCTTTTAAAAAAGCATTAGCTGGTTTAACAGGATTAGATACACATCAAGCTGACGATGGCATGCCATTGATTATGTTACATACTACGGATTTAAGAAAAAAAGCCGTTTATTCATTTATGGCAATGATGGAACAAATCCATGCTAAAAGTTATTCACATATCTTTACAACGTTACTACCTTCCAGTGAAACAAACTATTTATTAGATAAATGGGTTATTGAAGAACCACATTTAAAATACAAATCAGATAAAATTATCAATAATTATCATAAATTATGGGGTAAAGAGGCTTCAATTTATGATCAATATATCGCACGAGTATCAAGTGTGTTCTTAGAAACATTTTTATTCTATTCAGGTTTCTATTATCCGCTTTATCTTGCTGGGCAAGGTAAAATGACGACTTCTGGAGAAATCATTCGTAAAATCTTATTAGATGAATCTATTCATGGTGTATTTACTGGTATGGATGCTCAAAGTTTACGTAATGAGCTTTCAGAAAGTGAAAAGCTGCAAGCAGATCAAGAAATGTATAAATTATTAGATGATTTATATAAAAATGAGGTAGCTTATACGCATTCACTTTATGATGATATTGGTTTAGCTGAAGATGTATTAAACTATGTGAGATACAATGGTAACAAAGCATTATCTAATTTAGGATTTGATCCGTACTTTGAAGAACGTGAATTCAATCCAATTATTGAAAATGCTTTAGATACAACGACTAAAAACCATGACTTCTTTTCAGTTAAAGGTGATGGTTATACATTAGCGTTAAATGTAGAAGCATTAAAAGATGAAGACTTCGTTTTTGACGAGTAGAAGCACTATTAATTATAAAAATGTCATGATGAAAGTACAATTTTAAGCAAGCATTAGTCAACCGTATATAATAAGTGAAAAGCCGAGACATTATGTCTCGGTTTTTTTACTTATGGATAAAATAAACAGGCATGATATTTAAATATAGATATACATTATATAAAGTCCATTAGAATAAAATTACATAAAAATGAACAATTGAAATAAAAAAGTGTGTTTTTCAAGGTGTGATATACATATATAGATTGTATTTAAATACTTTTGTTTAAATTGCTCAAGGCTATTGAATTTACCATTAAAAATGGTAAAATTTTATTATAGTTATTGATAATGATTATCATAATCAATATAGTTTGAGCATCGCATTTTATAGTGGAAGGGTTAGAGGTAGGTCATTTATGAAATTTTTATTAAATGGTATTGTCTTAGCTATTATATTACTGGTACTTACAATCCTTTCTTTATTTATAGGCGTAAGCAAGGTATCAATTACAGACATTTTCCATCTTACAGAATCACAGATGAATATTATTGTTTCAAGTAGAATTCCGAGAACGGTTAGTATCATCATATCGGGTAGTACGTTAGCGCTAGCTGGTTTAATTATACAACAAATGATGCAGAATAAATTTGTCAGTCCTACTACTGCTGGAACGATGGAATGGGCGAAACTAGGTATTTTATTATCAATGATTTTCTTTCCACAGGAGAATATCATTATAAAGTTAATTTTTGCAGTAGTTTTAAGTATTGCAGGTACTTTCCTTTTCGTTAAATTAGTACAATATATTCGTTTTACAGACGTCATTTTCATACCACTATTAGGCATCATGTTAGGTGGTATCGTATCAAGTTTTGCAACATTTATCGCGTTGAGAACCAATACAGTACAAAGTATAGGAAATTGGTTAAATGGTAACTTCGCCATTATTACAAGCGGTAGATATGAGATTTTATACTTAAGCATTCCTTTATTAATACTTACATATATATTCGCCAATCATTTTACTATTGCTGGTATGGGGAAAGATTTTAGTAATAACTTAGGAGTCAATTATGAAAAAATAATTAATATAGGATTGTTTATCACGGCTACGATTACAGCACTGGTTGTTGTAACTGTAGGCACGTTACCATTCTTAGGGCTTATTGTTCCTAATGTTGTCTCAATTTTTAGGGGAGACCATCTGAAAAATGCATTGCCGCATACAGCGATGCTAGGTGCTATATTTGTAATGTTTTCTGATATTTTTGGCAGAACCATTGTATATCCATATGAAATTAATATCGGTTTAACGATTGGGGTCTTTGGCACTGTTATTTTCATAATCTTGTTAATGAAAGGACGACATAATTATGCAAATTAGTGCTAAGTCTAAATTAATTACATTAATAGCAATTACTGTAGTTATCGCGGGATTGTATCTCATTATAGGTATTGATTTCGAAATATTCCAATATCAATTTACAAGTCGTTTGCGTAAATTGATCCTCATGATTTTAGTAGGTGGTGCCATTGCTGCGTCTGTCGTTATTTTCCAAGCGATTACCACGAACAGACTTTTAACACCATCTATTATGGGGTTGGACGCTGTATATATGTTTGTAAAAGTATTGATTGTTTTTGTATTCGGAGTACAATCCGTATTTGTTACAAATCTATACATTAGCTTCCTTATATCACTCATATTTATGATTGGTTTTTCATTATTATAATCGGAAATGTTTCAGTCTATTTAATATTACTTGTTGGTATTATTTTAGGCACATTCTTTAGAAGTATCACAGGCTTTTTAGAATTAATTATCAATCCAGAAGATTTTTTAGCTGTACAAAGTGCAATGTTTGCTAATTTTGATGCGTCAAATACGAAATTGGTCACTTTATGTGGTGTGATACTTATCATTTTAATTATGATTACTGTATACGCAATACCTTATTTAGACGTGTTGCTACTAGGTCGAGATCAAGCTATCAATTTAGGGATTTCTTATCAGACATTAACACGTATTTTATTAATTCTAGTTGCAATTTTGGTGTCTATTTCAACGGCATTAGTTGGACCAATTACATTTTTAGGGTTACTGACAGTAAACTTGGCTCATGAATTAATGAAAACGTATCAACACAAATATATTTTACCGGCAACCATTTGTATAAGTTGGATAAGTTTGCTTTTAGCGCAAGCAATTGTAGAGAATTTCTTTGAAGCAACAACGCAAGTTAGTATCATCATTGATTTAGTAGGTGGCAGTTACTTCATTTATTTATTAATTAAAAGGAGACATGCGAATTGATACGAGTACAAGGGCTTAATAAAACGATACAAGATAAAGTGATTTTGCAAGATATTGATGTAGAGATACGCAAGGGACGACTTACATCGATGATAGGGCCTAACGGTGCAGGTAAAAGTACGCTATTGTCTGCTATTACACGATTAATTGACTTTGAAGAAGGTACCATCGATATAGAGGGCAAAGCGATTACAGATTATAAAAGTAATGACTTGGCTAAAAAACTATCAATTTTAAAACAATCTAATCATACAGAATTGAATATAACGGTTGAAGAATTGGTGAAATTTGGACGTTTTCCTCATTCCAAAGGGCGTTTGAAGCAAGAAGATAGAGATCAAGTTGAGTATGCACTCGAGTTATTACATCTTACTGAAATTAGAGGTCGTTATTTAAAAACACTTTCTGGTGGACAGCGTCAACGTGCTTATGTAGCAATGACTATTGCTCAAGATACGGATTATATTTTACTTGATGAACCGTTAAATAATTTGGACATGAAACATTCAGTTCAAATTATGCAAACTTTGAGAAGATTAGCCAAAGAGTTGGATAAGACGATTGTAGTCGTTATTCATGATATTAATTTTGCCTCTTGCTATTCAGACGATATTATTGCTTTGAAAGATGGCCAACTTGTTAAGGCAAGTACGAAAAATGAAGTCATCCAAACAGATATTTTAAAAGAATTATATGATATGGATGTCAAAATTGAAGAGATTCGTGGACAACGTATTTGTATTTATTACGATGAAGTGACCGAAGTGCCGGAATTATCATTTGCACAGTCGATGTAAGATGATGCGTGGACTTTGAAGGGAGTGATGCAACCGTAACGTTGTTAAACTTTTAGGGACATAGAAGGTAGTACATATTAAAAATTCAGGAGGAGTTAAGCACATGAAAAAGTTAGGATTATTATTAGTAGTTGGGTTAATGTTTTTATTAGTAGCATGTAGTAATGGCGGATCAGAAGATAAAAAATCTTCAGACACTGATTCGAAGAGTAAAGATTCAAATGAAACTGTAAAAATTGAAAATAATTATAAAGCAAATGGTGAAAAGCGTGATGGTAGTGATGCCAAGACTGTTAAAGAAACAGTTGAAGTGCCTAAAAACCCTGAAAAGGCAGTTGTTTTAGATTATGGTGCATTAGACACAATGAAAGAACTTGGTCTTGAAGATAAAGTTAAAGCGCTTCCTAAAGGTGAAGGTAACAAGTCATTACCTGATTTCTTAAGTGATTTCAAAGATGATAAGTATTTAAATACTGGTAGTCTTAAAGAAGTTAATTTCGATAAAATTGCAGAAGCTAAACCAGACGTAATATACATATCTGGACGTACAGCAAATCAAAAAAATCTAGATGAATTTAAAAAAGCAGCACCTGATGCAAAAGTTGTTTATGTTGGTGCAGACGATAAAGATGAATTGAATTCACTGAAGAAAAATGCAGAAAATCTAGGAAAAATTTATGATAAAGAAGATAAAGCTAAATCATTAAATAAAGAATTAGATGATAAAATTGCTAGTATGAAAGAAAAAACAAAAGATCTAAAAAATGATAAAGCATTATTCTTATTAGTTAATGAAGGTGAATTATCAACATTTGGTTCTGGTGAACGTTTCGGTTCAATGATTTTCGATACAATGGGCTTCACTCCTGCAGATGATAACATTAAAGATAGCCAACATGGTCAAAACGTAACAAATGAATATATTGCTGAGAAAGATCCAAGTATTATTTTCGCAATGGACCGTGGTCAAGCAGTAAGTGATAACGCTACAGCTAAAAAAACATTAGGTAATGACGTTATTAAAGATGTTAAAGCAATCAAAGACAATAAAGTGTATGAATTAGATCCAAAACTTTGGTATTTTGCTAGTGGATCAACAACAACAGCGATAAAACAAATCGATGAAGTTGAAAAAGCGATGGAAAAATAAAAAGCATTAAAATGTGGGGGATATTGATTGAAAAAAGCGTCTGGAATTTATTCCAGGCGCTTTTTTGTTGAAAATAAAATAAGTTAAAACGTTAAATTATTCATCACTATCATACTAATGTTATAATATTTTTATCATCATACTTTCGAGTAAATATATAAATGCTAGATAGAGCGTTTTAAAGAAATAGTAGGGGGACAAAGTACATGATATTAGATAATGTAAATCCAAATGATTTATTTCCAACTGAGAAAAAAGGACCAACTGTTCTAGGCACAATAGAGTATTCAGTACAAGGTTCGACTGAATTTGAGGGTGCTTTTATAGCTACAAATGAGAGAATCATTTTAAATGTTGATATGAACGGTGAATTTTATTATAGAAGTATTGCATATAATGAAGTTGAAAAAATTGAATATGATGGAGAAAAAATTAATTTCACTTTTAACATTGGGCCTATGCCTATGAAAAATATTCAAAAAGGTGACGTTGCTACATTTGTACAATATGTTAGTGATAAAATTGACCAATAGTTCACTGGGAATATGAGATACAAACAAATAAAGAAATAACAAAAAGCGTAGATGCACACCATGGCATCTACGCTTTTTAATATGACAAAATTAAGTTTTATATCGTTTCTTTATTAAATTTCAAAGTATAAATGATAATGATACTTACAGCGATTATTAAAATGGGCATCGCATTTTGGACAAGCTTCTATCATCATGTAGTCATTAATTGTCATTTCATGATTACAGACACCACATAAAATAGCTTTTTCGTGAAATTCATTTGCTTGCCATCGCTGAATCTTATGTGATTCATGTTCATTGTGGCATTTATAACAAGGATAGTATTTATTACAACATTTAAACTTAATGGCAATAATATCTAAAGGTGTTTGATAATGTGTACAGCGTGACTCATTATCTACAGTGGATCCATATACTTTTACCATACTGATTTCTCCTATTGTTCATTGAGTGGGTGTTCTCCAACAATTCTAACTTCAGGGTGCAGCTCAACATCAAATTTTTCTTGTACTATTTTTTGAACGTAATGAATTAAATCTTCATAATCTGTTGCCGTTCCGTTATCTACGTTAACCATAAAGCCAGCATGTTTTGTTGAAACTTCAACGCCACCAATGCGATGACCTTGCAAATGAGCATCTTGAATCAACTTACCAGCGAAATGACCAGGCGGACGTTGGAATACACTACCACATGAAGGATACTCTAGTGGTTGTTTTGATTCTCTTCTTTCTGTTAAATCATCCATAGAAGCTTGTATTTCTTGTTGATCGCCAGGTGCTAAGGTAAAGGCAGCTTCTAATACAACGAGATGTTCTTTCTGAACAATACTATTACGATAGTCCAACTCAAGTTCTTTATTGGTTAACGTGATTAATTCACCTTTGTTATTAACGCAAAGTGCATAATCAATACAGTCTTTTACTTCACCGCCATAAGCACCAGCATTCATAAATACAGCGCCACCGATGGAACCGGGTATGCCGCATGCGAATTCAAGACCAGTTAAGCCATGGTCTCTTGCAGCACGTGAAACATCGATGATTGCAGCGCCACTACCTGAAATGATAGCATCGTCGGACACATCAATGTAATCAAGTGAAAGTAAACTAATCACAATACCGCGAATACCACCTTCACGAATAATAATATTAGACCCATTACCTAAATACGTCACAGGTATATCATGTGTGTAAGCATAATGCACAATGGCTTGCACATGTTCGTTGTGGGTTGGGGAAAGATAATAATCGGCTTTCCCCCCTGTTTGAGTGTATGTATATTTTTTTAGAGGTTCATCAATTTAAATAATTTCTTCTGGGACAATTGGTTTCAATGCTTTTAAGATGTCATCTTTATGCAACTATAGAACATCCTTTCCTGTTGAATTCATTTATTCATTATACCAATGATTTCGAGTATTTGCTAAATACTATGGTAATTAATTTTGTTAAATTATTAATACAATGATCATCGTGTGTTTAATATTGATGTGAGGCTATATTTCATAATCCATATTTAAGTTAA
>ERZ1023464.105-NODE-105-length-13255-cov-4.339394_pt1 | contig 13255 bp, 12 predicted proteins | sample MGYA00380529_ERZ1023464 | MGnify/ENA primary metagenome ERZ1023464 (study PRJEB33173, sample SAMEA4830324) | metagenome | study: EMG produced TPA metagenomics assembly of the PRJEB25223 data set... | reverse complement strand
CCACATGCTGTAACCCTGCATTATTAAATAAAATATCTAAGCGTCCATATTGTTCAACTGTTTGATCGATCATAGCTTTGTCAGCTTGTTCATCTGTGACATTCACTTTTATTGGCATACAGTCATATCCCTGGGATTTCAATGCATCTGTTTCTTGAATTAATTTATCTTCATTCAAATCAGCAAGCACCACTTTGGCACCATTTTCTAAAAATACTTTTGCTATCGCTAGCCCAATACCACTCGCTGCGCCTGTAATAATTGTTACTTTATCTTTTACCAATTACGCCACCTACTTTAAATGATTTTCAAAATGTGCATCCGTATGCGCTTCAACGTCTTCTAAAGTTGTGTCAGGTTGTAATTCTACGAGTTTCATGACACCCGCTTCAAATTGAAAAACAGCTAAATCTGTAATCAACGTATTAACTACACTAGCACCTGTTAACGGTAATTCACATTGTGATTTTATTTTGGACTCACCATGTTTATTCATATGATCCATAATGACAACTACTTTTTGTGCTCCGACTACTAAATCCATCGCGCCGCCCATACCTTTAACAAGTTTGCCTGGAATCATATAATTCGCTAAGTCACCTGTTTCTGAGACTTCCATGCCACCAAGTATGGCTAAATCGATATGTCCGCCTCGAATCATCGCAAATGATTCTGCATTGTCAAAGTAAGACGCCCCTTTAGCAGCTGTTACAGTTTCTTTCCCCGCATTGATTAAGTCTGGATCCACTTCATTTTCAGTCGGATATGGTCCGATACCAAGTAAGCCATTTTCAGATTGAAAGTAAACATTTTCAACATGGTCATTCATTTCATTCGCAACCAATGTAGGCATACCAATACCTAGATTAATTACCATATCACTTTTAATTTCTTTAGCAGCACGTTGGATAATTTTCTGGCGTTGTACTTTTTTATCCATGATTGGCCTCCTTCACTGTACGCTTTTCAATACGCTTCTCAAAATGTTCGCCGACATAGATGAAATCTACATAAACACCTGACATATGAGTGGCATCCGGATCAATTTGCCCTACCTCTACAAGTTCTTCTACTTCAACGACCGTTGTTTTAGCTGCCATCGCACATAATGGATTGAAGTTCCGTGCTGTTTTTTCAAACACTAAATTCCCGAATGTATCTGCTTTTTGTGCTTTGACAATACCAAAGTCACCTGTCAGTGTACGTTCCATTAAATAAGTTTCTCCATCAAATTCACGCGTTTCTTTACCTTCAGCAATCGGTGTACCGACACCTGTTTTTGTATAAAAAGCCGGTATGCCCGCGCCCCCAGAACGTAATTTTTCAGCTAATGTGCCTTGCGGTGTCAATTCAACATCCAATTCACCATTAATCAGTTGTTGTTCGAATATTTTATTTTCTCCTACATAGGAACTAATCATTTTATCTATTTGCTTATATTCTAATAAACGGCCTAAACCGAAGTCATCTACGCCACAGTTGTTGCTCACAATAGTTAAGCCTTTTGTACCTTTTGTACGAATTGCTTCGATACTATGCTCAGGAATACCACATAACCCAAAGCCTCCAGCAAGTACTGTCATTCCATCTTCCAAGCCCTCAAAAGCTGTATGTATATCTTTAATTACTTTCGACATCAATAAACCTCATTTCTAACATTTGTTTTTAATACCTAGTACTAATAATACTTGAAAATTTTAACGAAGTCCTTTATTTATGTTTGTGGTTTCATAAATTTTGAAGCAATAAAAAACGCCAACTGCTATAGTAGCAATTGGCGTTAGTTAAAAATTTTATTTTAAGTTCAAATTATCTCGATAATCTTTAATAGTTTGTTCATTATCACCTGGATAGAAGTAATAAAGTCCATCATCACCTAAAGTGTTTTCACCTTTTAAAGTGTGACGATTAACATTTTTTTGTGCCGCTTTATAATCAGAGCGAATACCATTCAACTCAGTTAAACTTAAATCCGTTTTAACATTATCTTCAACTGCGTTAAAGATAGAATTTATTTTCGGAATTGAACCTGGATTCATTGATTTTTTAGCTACTGCTTCAATAACGAGTTGTTGACGCGCTTGTCTACCTTCATCACCACCAGCACCCGCTTCTTTTCTACTGCGCATAAATGCTAAAGCTTCTTTACCATCCATGTGGTATTTTTTGCCTTTTTCAAAAGAATAATTAGATTTGGTAAAATCCCCATTACTAACAACGTCTACACCGTTCACTTCATCAATAAGCGTAGAAACTCCGTCCATGTTAATAGCAGCATAATGATCAATTGGAATATTCATTAATTTTTCAACAGATTTCACTGCCATATCCGGTCCACCATAGGCATAGGCATGATTTATTTTCTCTTCTGTACCTTTACCAACAATCTCTGCATGTGTATCACGAGGCACACTAATCATTTCAGTTTTTTTATCTTTCGGATTAATTGAAAGTAGTACGATTGAGTCAGATCTTTGTCCACCATTCTCAGATGCTCTCACCTCATCAGAATCAATACCAAACAATGCGATAGAAATTGGTTCACCATCTTTTAATGGTTTATCTCTTAATTCAGAATGTTTTCTATCTAGTGGATTATTGATTGAATTATTAAGTGTCGTAAGTTTGAAGATGATAAATGCCGCTGTAAGAATAATTAATATCGCTAAAATAATAATCATCGTAATGATAATTTTTTTCGTTACTGATTTCGTTTTATTTTTCATTGCACACTCCTTTATCATAAAACTTCTTATTTTAAAGTTTTATTAATCTACTGATTTGAATTATCAAATTGAGTATCGTTTGCTTTTCTATAATCAATAAAGTTTTACTAATGGCTAACTCCTTCGGAAGATATGGTATTCTTTATGGTTTTATAAATAATATACATATCCAATTTGAATGATTGATTTTCAATATAAAATTTATCATATTGAACTTTTTGATCATCTGTATTGTCATCTCTACCCATTACTTGAGCTAAACCGGTTAAACCTGGTTTAACCAAATGTACATTTACACTTGTTCTTTTTTCAATAAGTTCATATTGGTTATACAATGCAGGTCGTGGTCCAACTATAGCCATATCACCTTTTAAAATATTGAATAATTGCGGCAACTCATCTAATGATGTTTTTCTAATGAATTTACCAGTTTTTGTAATGTAATCCGTAGGGTCTAATTTATCTGTTGCTACATTTGGTGTATCTTGTCTCATTGATCTAAACTTATATATCTTGAATAATTTATTTTTTATACCTGGTCTATCTTGTTTAAATAAAACAGGTCCTTTACTCTCTAATTTGATAGCCACTGATACCAATAGAAGTATCGGTGAAAATATGATAATTGCATATATCGTACTAATAATATCGAATAGTCTTTTCATAGTTATTTAATATTCCTTTTATATTCATTTATTTCTTCTTTAATTCCTTCTTCAAAACTCATTGGATTATAACCAAAATCCTCAGTTGCTTTCAAATGGGTGAAATCTTTATCTTCTTTCATTCTTAGTACTTGTTCTTCATTCAAAGGAAATCTCGAAATTATTTTTTTCGCTATAAATACTAAATAATAAGAAAGTTTTATAGGTATATGAATAAGTTTAATCTTTTTATTCATATTATTAGCAACTTCTTTTATTAAATGATTATATTTAATAGCATATTTACCAGACAAATTATAGTTATTATTTTTAGTTGCTTTATAATTTTCTAACACTTGGGAATATGAAATTGTTAAATCCTTGGCAGTTACAGGTTGCATAAGATTATTGTCATTCCCAAAAACTGGGAAAACTGGACTTTTGTGTATAAATCGTACTAATTTATACATGTTTCTATCTTTAGATGATCCATATATCATAGTAGGTCTCAAAATTGTAATATTAATTTTTTCTCTTAATTTTAATAGATTATCTTCGATTTCAATATATTCTCCAGAAGCACTTTTAAATTGTGAATATCTTCCTGTTGTATGCACACCAATTATCCAATTAACATTATTTCTAACAGCAACATTAAATAATTTATCACTCATTTGAATCCCAGCGATATGTAATATTGTGTCAATATTTTTAGTTATATCATTAAGAAATTCAATATCCTCTAAATCACCATTATGTTTCACAAAATTCAAACCACTATTTCTTAGCAAATCATCTAAATCATTATTTCTAACAACAACATGAATTTCATCATACCCCAGAGTATTTGATTTCAAAATTTCAATAAACATTCTACCTGAATGACCACTTGCACCAGTAATTAATAGTTTCATTTAGATAACTCCTCCAAATCATTTGTTAAGCTATTTATAAATATATTTTTTGTGAAATGATTTTCATAATATTTTTTACCATTTTTACCTAGTTGTCCTTTTTGTTTATCATTTAGTTTTCGAAAAGCATTTATGTTGTAACTTAAAGCGGTTATATCTTCAGCGGGAGAGACTAAGCCACAATTTGATTTATTAATTACATTAGCAGTTTCACCATCAATAGAAGCAATTAACGGTTTACCACTTGCCATGTATGTCTGCACTTTACCAGGTAATGTATATGAAATAACTTCATCCTTCTTTAATGATACTAATAATGCATCTGCTTTTTTGTAGTATGAAGGCATAGCATTGATTGGTTTTCTTCCATGGAAAATAACACTATCATTTAAATCCAAATTATTTGTTAAGTTTTTTAAACTTGCTTTATTTGAACCATCACCCACAATATGTAATTTTATTGTTTGATCATCACATAATTTTATTGCTTTAATCAAAGTATCTATTGATTGCATCTCACCAAGATTTCCAGCAAATAAAAGATTAGTATCTCTATTATTAAATTCAAAATCCACGCTATGATTATTATTTTGATGTACAAATAAATCATTTGCGTATTGAGGTACATATTTAAGTTTTTTATTGATAAGTAATTCTTCATTAAAATATTTTTCGAATAAATTACTAGAAATTTGAATTTTGTCCACATTATTATAAATAATTCTACTTATGCTAAGGAAAATTTTATAAATAATAGAATTGGTTTTAATACCACCAGAAACTAAACTTTGTGGCCATAAATCTAAACAATATAATAATATTTTTTTCTTGAATTTCCATTTATAAATTAAAGCAGGAATCACCATAAAAACAGGAGATAATTGATAAACATAAATGACATCAAATTCATTTTTCATTTTTAACACCTTAATTGATCCTCTAAATGCAAAAGATGCATAATTTAAAAATAAATTTATTTTTCCTTTTTTTCTTGGACGCTCATTTACTCTAATTATTTTTTTATTATTACTTTTTACTATTCCTGGCATGTATCCATTATATTTCTTACCTTCAGGATAATTAGGCATACCAGTTAAAATAGTTAATTTGTAATTTTTCTCATTCAATTCATCTACAATTTCATTAATCAAAAATGGTTCGGGATTATAATATTGTGAAACAACTAAGATATTTTTCATGTTTTATACACTTCTCCAAGCTTTTTAATTATCTAACAATAAACTACAATATTTTTTGACATTTTGATCAGTGTCCAATTCTTTTTCCATAAATTCGTCGAAACCAGTAAATATTTTATTGTATTTTTCTTCTGAATAAGATAATAAACTAGCTAAACAATTTTCAAATTCTTGTTTGTTGTCTAATGAGATATCAAAACCGACCTTTTTTACATATAAATCTTTCCAAGGTGTGTTGTCACTTATTAATACTGGTACATGGTTTTGTATTGCTTCAATAATAGAATGTCCATAATTTTCGCTTAATGATGGTAAAAAAAACAAATCATACTCTTTGTATTTTTGATTTAATAATTCTTTCGAAGTATTACCTTTAAAATTAAGTTTAATATTTGAATTCAAAGCAATGTTATCACAATAATCTTTATACTGAAGATCTTCAAATGAACCGTAAATGTCAAAAATGACTTCTCCGTTTTGCAGTTTATTTATTCTTTCAATTGCAAAATGAATATTTTTCATTTTATTTATTCTAGCCACACACATAATCTTCAATTTATTTTTAACTTTATGTGATTTTTCTACATTTTTTATAGGAAGTGATGGTAAATTAGGTATGATGAAAACATTATTATTAAAATGTTTTTGAATATCTTCTTTTTCTGGTTTGCTAGTAGCGTGAAACTTCACGTCTTTATATTTAAAATAATTTTTAAAAAATATTAAAATAGGAATTTTTTTTACTTTTTTCATACTTAATGCACTTGAATTTAATTCTCCCCTAGGTGCTAAAATAATTTGTGAATTTCTAAATATTGTCAATAAAATTATAAAAATTGAAAGTGTTGAAAAAAGGCTATTTAAATAAATGGTATCATAATTTCCATTTTTCAAAATTTTATTTATTCTAAAAAGTGGTAAATTATCCAAATAAAAAACTCTACTACTCGCATGATTATTCCATTTATTTAGTTTTACGTTTTGATATTTATTTTTTTCCCCAACATCTTTTGATTTGGTCAATATATCAAATTGTCCATTAAGTCTCTCAACAATGTTTTTAATTGAATTTACAGGTCCTCCACCCTTAATCCCTGGCAAGTAATAGTTTGAAACTATCAAAGTTTTCATATTTTAATCATCCTATATTCTTTATTGAGATTATAAATTCCAATACAATATATCTTTTTTATCAGAATAAAATTGCTTGTATTTCCCTTTTAAATCTACAATCACACTCTTTTCATCTTTATTAACTTTTAATAAATTAATTATACTATCTATACTATACTCATCAAAATTCCTATGTGGAACAGCATATATAAAAGCATCTATATTTTTAACATCCTCAATTTCAATGATATTTATTTTTTCTGCTTTTTTTAATTCTGCTTTATTTACAACTGGATCTACAACACTTACATTTATTCCGTAATTCTCGATTTTTCTAATTAATTCAATTATTTTACTGTTTCTAAAATCGGGAGTGTCTTCCTTAAAGGTTACTCCAAGAATACATACTCGACTACCTTTTACTTTTTTATTCGCTAAAATCAATTGCTTTACAATATTTTCTGTTACAAATTGAGCCATTGAATCGTTTATTCTTCTACCTGCACCTATAATTTGAGACTCATAACCTAATTTTTCTGCTTCATAAAGGAAATAATATGGATCTACTCCAATACAGTGACCACCAACTAACCCAGGGGTGAATTTTAATGAATTCCATTTAGTATTCATTGCTTCTACAACTTCAAATGTATTAATATTCATTTTATTAAATACTTTTGAGACCTCGTTCATAAATGCAATATTTACATCTCTTTGACTATTTTCTATTACTTTTGTAGCTTCAGCGGTTTTTATACTTGATACTTTATGAACTCCCACCTCAATAATTAATTCATATAAATCAGCAATATTTTCTAAAGCCTGTTCATTTATTCCCGACACTACTTTTACTATATTATTTATTCTGTGTACTTTATCACCAGGATTTATTCTTTCTGGTGAGTAACCAACTAAGAAATCTTTTTTGCATGACATTTTTGAATTTTTTTCTAATATAGGTATACAAATATCTTCAGTTACACCAGGATATACTGTTGACTCATAAATGATTGTAGAATTCTTTTTCATATGTTTACCAACTAATTCAGATACACTACGAATCGGTGTCAAATCCGGCGTTTTATCTTGGTTAATTGGTGTAGGAACAGCAATTATTATATAATCCCCTTTTCCAATATCTTTACTATTTGAAGTAAATTTGACACTTGAGTTTTTAATAATTTCATTTCCTACTTCATTTGTTACATCTATTCCGTTATTATATTGTTCAATTTTATCACTATTAATATCAAAACCAATGACATTAATTTTTTTTGAGAATTCTATAGCTATAGGCATTCCAACATAGCCCATACCAATTACAACTAGCGTTTTTTCATTTTTCATTTTTCATTTCACTCACTTTGTTTTTTTATATTTTTATTTACCGCAATTGGCAATAATATAACTGGCATTACGAGTCCACCAATTAATGATAATACAAAGGCATATTCACCAAAATGTAATAATTCTATCAAAATAAACATACTAGAATAACTAATAATTATTGAAACAACAAATACAAATGTTTGCACTCTTAATTTTCCCATAGATTTTAATAAAGTTTGATATGCGTGACATATAATCGACAATATAACTAAAATTGCAATACAAACAATAAATTTTAAATCAATATCATAAAAAGTACCAATCCATAAATATATAACAGTGTTAACGAATGGTGTGAAGGCTAAAATAATTATTGAAATTAAAATAAGAAAAAGATTAAGTTTTATATTAATTCTTTTAATATCATTAAAATTTTTATTGGTCATTTTAGTAATAATTAAGGTCCATAATGGAGTTAGAATTATATGAGAAAGAGTTACAAATATAGTTAATAATTTATAGGGCAATTGAAAATCTATAGCAATAACTGGGTTAAAAAATGTTGATATTACTATTGGCCCAGAATTATATAATAAAATACTAGCAATATCTAAAATGAAAAAAGAAATTCCCATTGAAAATAGAGGTTTGACAAAATTACTATCAAAATTATTGAACTTTAGTAAGTTTAATTCATAATGATTTAAGTAAAATATTATTGTCGCACATAAATATATAAAAATATTTATACCAAAATATATACTTCCCATAACAACAATACTAGTATTTTCATTGAAACTGCATATATAAATAACTATACAATTTATAAATAAATTTAAAAATTGTAATACATTTACTATGTATGATTTAAAATACGCATGATAAACATAAGATATAGTATTGAGGTAAAAAATAATGGGAAATAAAATAAAAGCAATTTTTATCAAAAGGTTAGTTTCTTCTTTATTTTCAGTTACATTTAATATTAAACTCCAATCAAGAAATGAATTTAAAATTACTCCTCCGATTATTAATGCTATCATAGGAACTAACATTATTAGATACGTCGTAAAAATCAACTTAGAGGCTTCTTTTTTATTATTTTGCTCTACTGCTTTAGTTAAATAATTTCTTAAAGAATTAGATATTCCAAAATCCATGATATAAAACCATGTTATTATTGATAAAATTACTAACCAAATTCCATAAGATTCATCATTTTTTAAATATATATTTGCAACTCTATAAAAAAGAAAGTTCGAAACTAATGTCAAAAGTGTAAAAGTAGTTATCCAAATTATGTTTTTTTTAAATAGCTTCATATTTTTTTCCCAGTCTTTCTTGTAAATAGAATCCCCAAACTATATAACATATAATTCCCACATTATTGCTACTAAACATTACTAATTCCCCCATGTTTATAAGTAAGGTTGCAATAAAAAGAGGAAATATATTTCTATTGATTTTTTTGTTAATAAAAATTATATAAAATAGATAAATTAAGTAACATATTGCACCAAAAATACCTACATATATTAATAATCCAAATAATAGATTACCCGCTTCAAATACAAAACTATTTAATTCTAAACTTGTTCTATTAACTGGTATACCAAAACCAATACCAAAAATTGGGGACTCATGAAGTACAAAAATAGTATTATCTATTTGGCCATATCTTGATAATAATATTTGATCAGAACTTTGCCCTTTTTGAATATAACTAGTAACAAATTCATTAGTAGCAGGTGTTAAATATAAAATAATAGATCCTATCAAAAGAACAAATAAAGTAATTATTTTATAAATAAGTTTTATTTTAGAAATTATAAAAAATATAGTTATACAGACAAAAAGAGATAATAAAGAAGTTCTTGAATTTGTCAATAATAATTCATATATGCTTAACAAAATAATAAATGTTTGAATTATAGTCAATTTTTTCTTTATAGCTACTTCAATAAAAAACATCTGAATTGCAATTACCAATAATATTCCGAATAAATTTGGGTGGTTTACTATTCCTTGTAGTGAAATTCCATTCCTTAAATATCCTATAGGGCTAATTATAAATAACATTGAAAAAACAATGATTATTTTAAAAATATCACATGTCCAAAAAAAGAATTCTTCTTTTTTTTCTATCATTAACATCAATAAAATTATTATCATTAATGGAAGAAAATAGTTAATTACTTTCATTAATGCTATCAACGGAAAATCAGTAGCAATAATACTTATTAATATGAAGATAATCATTAATGAAACTGTAGATATCATAAATTTAGCAATAGTTTGTTTTCTTTTTAAAGTTTTATAGTTGATTATTAAGTAAATAGGTGCAATTACTAAAAGCGTTAAGTATTTTAAGTAACTTACTATGGAATTCCCTGAAACATTATCTATTCCTTCTGATATAATAAATCGAAAAACTAATAATATTAATATTTTTAAAATTCCTACATGCCGTTGCTTCAAATATATTAATGAAACTAAAAACGAAATAATGAGAAGTGGTATATTTATTAAACTTAATACAAAGAAAACAACAATCAGTATATACTCAACTAAACTATTTAAAGTTTGCTTTTTTATTTTCATTATTACTTATTTTCTCCAAGTATTTCTATTGATTATCTCAGTATAACTCTGTATAATTTTCACAACTTTTTGAGATACATTGGTGTCTTTTTATTCTTATGCATCAATGATTTGTTCATTATTTTTAAACATAGCTCTCGCTAATTCAACTGATTGTATGAGGTTTTCGTATTTTATACCACCAATAATTATAGTACCTTTATCTAAAACTTCAGGGCGCTCTGTAGAAGTTCTAATTAATACACCAGGAAACTTTAATATAGATGCTTCTTCAGATAATGTACCACTATCAGAAAGTACTACAAATGCATTTTTTTGCAAAGCATTGTAGTCGAAAAAGCCAAATGGCTTTAATTGCTTAACTAATGGGTGAAATTTAAAATCTCTTTCTTCTATTTTTTTCCAACTTCTTGGATGTGTAGAATATATGACTGGTATTTTATATTTTTCGGCTATATCATTTAAAGCATTCATTAAAGAATTGAAATTTTCTTCATTATCAATATTTTCTTCTCTATGAGCAGAAACTAAAATATACTTTTGTTTAGTTAATTTTAATTTTTCAAGTACTTTACTTTGATCAATTTTATTTTTATAGTTCTCCAATACCTCTTTCATTGGTGATCCAGTTACAAATATATTTTCCTTTTTGAAACCTTCATCTAATAAGTATCTTCTACTATGTTCTGTATATGGTAAATTGACATCACTGACATGATCCACTATTTTTCTATTTATTTCTTCAGGAACATTTTGGTCAAAACAACGATTCCCTGCTTCCATATGAAATACTGGAATTTTAAGCCTTTTTGCTGCAACAGCTGATAAACAACTATTTGTATCGCCAAGTATTAATAATGCATCTGGTTGTTCGAGTAATAATACCTCATACGATTTAGAAATAATATTTCCCATAGTTTCTCCCAAATTACTACCTACAGCATTCAAGTAATGATTAGGTTCTCTTAACTCTAATTCTTCAAAAAACACCTGATTCAATGTGTAGTCATAATTTTGTCCTGTATGCACAAGTACTTGATTAAAATATTTATCACAAGCTTTAATTGTTGCAGATAACCTTATGATTTCAGGTCTCGTACCTACAATTGTCATTACTTTTAATTTTTCCATTTTAAACCTCCAAATAATATGTGTCTGGATTGTCTGGATTGAACATTTCATTTACCCACATAATAGTTACCATATTATTATTTCCTATGTTCTCAATATTATGTGTGTACCCAACTGGGATGTCTACAACCTCTAATTTCTCTCCACTAACGAAATATTCCAAAACTTCCGTATCTCCAGGCAACCTAAATCTAATAACCCCTTCACCAGAAACAACTAAAAATTTTTCGTTTTTTGAATGATGCCAATGGTTTCCCTTTGTTATTCCAGGTTTAGAAATATTAACAGAAACTTGTCCTCGATCTGATGTTTTTAAAAATTCTGTGAAAGAACCCCGATTATCTACATTCATCTTCAATGGATATTTAAATCCATTCGGTGGTAGATAACTCAAATATGTACTATATAACGCTTTTTCAAATGGGTCATCTAGTTTAGGTAATGTTTTATGCTTACGTGTTTCTTTGAAAAATATAATTAAATCACTGATTTCACCTAGTTTTTTTTCAAAAACATTAGGCACGACAACCTCATCATTTTCCATATTGGGATTACCATTAATAGCATTTTTAAACTCTTCGATTACATCATCTATATAATTTAAATTTAATATTACACTTCGATCATTACCACCGATTTCCATATTATGTGCAACATTGTGACAAAATGTTGCTATTACTGAATTATAGTTAGGCTTACACCATTTCCCAAATAAATTTGGCAAGCGATATATATATACTTTATTTCCATTCTCAATAGAAAATTTTTGTAACAGGTTTTCTGCTTCTTTTTTACTGTTACCGTAAAGATTATCTTCCCTTGATTGGATAGAAGATGAAAGTAAAATTGTTGGTTTTTTATTATTCCTTTTGATTATATTCAACATTTCATTTAAAAGTTCAACATTACCTTCATAAAATTCATCATCATTTTTAGGTCTATTTATTCCAGCTAAATGGACTATGAAATCTGCATTTTGTAAATAATCAATTTTCGACTCTTTACTTGTAGATCTGTTGATTTCTAAAATTTCTAGGTCTTTTGAATGTTTCAATTCTTGCACTAAGTTTTTTCCTACAAACCCCTTAGAACCTGTTACAACAATTTTTCTCATAATTACCTACACCTACTTATTTTTTAAAATTTTTAAGTTCATTACGTACATAATCCAATGTTAGTAATTTATCTTTTATTTCTTTTATTGAAAGTTGATAAGTATTATCAGAATTGTATTCGTATGCCTCTGTTATTTTTTGATTACCATCTTCAACATAATTGCTATAATTTAAATCTCTAGAATCTGCTGGCACTCTGTAGTATTCACCCATATCTTCTGCTTGTGCATATTCTTCTCGTGTTAAAAGCGTTTCAGCTTTTTTTTCACCATGACGTGTCCCAATGATTTGGATTTCACTCTCTGAATTAAACAGTTCTAATAATGCTCTTGCTAAATCGCCAACAGTAGACGCTGGTGCTTTTTGTACCATAATATCGCCTGTTTCAGCATGTTTAAAAGCATGTATTACTAGCTCTACAGCTTCTTCTAAACTCATTAAATATCTTGTCATATTAGGATCTGTTACCGTCAATGGTTCATC
>ERZ1023464.104-NODE-104-length-13311-cov-4.427806_pt1 | contig 13311 bp, 10 predicted proteins | sample MGYA00380529_ERZ1023464 | MGnify/ENA primary metagenome ERZ1023464 (study PRJEB33173, sample SAMEA4830324) | metagenome | study: EMG produced TPA metagenomics assembly of the PRJEB25223 data set... | reverse complement strand
AAGTTTTGGTCAACAGCACAAATTTCTTGAAGATATTTACGTAAACGACCTTCAACCATTTTTTCAACGATATTTTCTGGTTTACCTTCATTTAGAGCTTGTTGTTTTAAAACATCTCTTTCATGAGCGATTTCATCTTCGCTTACTTGTTCAGATGAAACATATTTAGGGTTGATTGCAGCAATGTGCATTGCAACATCTTTAGCTGCTTCAGCATCAGTAGAACCTTCAACTACAGTTAATACACCAATACGTCCACCCATGTGTAAATAAGCACCGAACGAATCGTTGTCTGTTTTAGTTCTAACAGCAAAACGACGGATACTTAATTTTTCACCGATAGTTGAGATAGCTTCTTTAACACGTTGGTCAACTGATTTACCATCTGGTAAGTTAGTTTCTAAAAGTGCTTCAACTGTTTCTGCTTTAGTATCTAATACTTGGATAGCAATTTCTTTCACTAATTGTTGGAAACCTTCATTACGAGCAACGAAGTCAGTTTCAGAATTGATTTCAACAATTGCTGCTTCGTTTCCTCTTTCTTCAACGTGTACTAAACCTTCTGCCGCAATACGGTCAGATTTTTTAGCAGCTTTAGCGATACCTTTTTCACGTAGGAAGTCTACCGCTTTATCGATGTCACCATCAGTTTCTGTTAACGCTTTTTTACAGTCCATCATACCAGCGCCAGTTTTTTCACGTAATTCTTTTACAAGTTTAGCTGAAATTGCCATTTCAAATTCCTCCATTATTTAATGAATTTTATTTTATTTATTTTAAAAAAAGGTGATAAGCTTCAATATCTTATCACCCATTTTACATTATTCTTAGTTTGATTCAACAGAAGTGTTTTCTTCAGTTGTTTCTGTTTCAGTAGCTTCTTTTGATTCATCTAAATCAATATTTTGTTCAGCTGCTACTTCTTCATTTGATACACCTTGTTGACCTTCTAAGATTGCATCTGCCATTTTACCAGTTAATAATTTAACGGCACGGATAGCATCATCGTTTGCAGGGATAACGTAATCAATTTCATCTGGATCACAGTTAGTATCTACAATACCAACGATTGGGATGTGTAATTTACGTGCTTCAGCAATTGCGTTGCGCTCTTTACGAGGGTCAACAACGAACAATGCTTGAGGCATAGATTTCATATCACGAATTCCGCCTAAGAATTTAATTAAACGGTCATATTCTTTTTTAAGTTCTACAACTTCTTTTTTAGGTAATACTTCGAATAAGCCATCTTCTTCCATTTTTTCAATTTCAGAGATACGTTTAATACGTTTAGAAATTGTTTTATAGTTAGTTAAGATTCCACCTAACCATCTTTGGTTTACATAGAATTGACCAGCACGTTCTGCTTCAGCTTTAACTGAATCTTGTGCTTGTTTTTTCGTACCAACGAATAAAACTTTTCCGCCATCTTCTGATACTTGTTTAATGAAGTTATAAGCTTCTTCTACTTTTTTCACTGTTTTTTGTAAATCGATAATGTAAATACCGTTTCTCTCAGTGAAAATGTATCTTTTCATTTTTGGGTTCCAACGGCGTGTTTGGTGACCGAAGTGAACACCTGCTTCTAGCAATTGTTTCATTGAAATTACTGCCATAATAAAATTCCTCCTATTGGTTTATTACCTCCACAAAAAGCTCATATAAACACGACAATTAAATATCGCACCCTTTATACTTTAACTTTCTGTGTGTGTATTGGCTTCATAGCCGTCAATAAATATATCATATTTACCTATGCAAATCAATAGTTTTTGTCCATTAATTTACACATTATAAAGAACGACTAAGCCCATCTATTAGTCGTTCTCAATTAAGTCGTTACGCAATAAAATTTTATTTGATTCTTTCTAGTTCATCTAAGAACTTGTCTTTTTTAACTTTAATAAATGTACCCTTCATACCTAATGAACGAGATTCGATTACACCCGCACTTTCTAGTTTACGCAAGGCATTTACAATAACTGAACGTGTAATGCCGACTCTATCTGCAACTTTTGAAGCGATTAGTAAGCCTTCTTTACCACCTAGTTCTTCAAATATATGTTCAATCGCTTCACTTTCAGAATATGATAATGAGTTGATCGCCATACTAATAGCTGCTTTATCTCTTGCCTCTTGTTCTACTTCATTATGTTTTTCACGTAATATTTCCATACCGATAACTGTAGCTGCGTATTCACCTAATACCAAGTCGTTTTCAGAAAAATCTTCTGTCACACGTCCTAGAACTAATGTACCAAGTCTTTCGCCACCACCTAAAATTGGGAAAATTGTTGTTCTGCTATCACCGAATAAATCATTATTTTCAGGTGGGAAAACAGTTAGTACATTATCAATACCAATATTGGATTGTGTTTCTTTCACATCCATCAATTGATCTGTATATTCTACAGGGATATGTCTATTTTCTAACATTTCGATGATACGTTCATTTTTTAATAATTCATTTAAATTCGAACCTAAAATTTTACCTTTTCTTGAAACTATAAAAACATTTGTTACTGTCACACTACTTATCGTTTGTGCTACATCTTTAAAATCTACCGCAATACCTTTATGCTTTTGCAAAAGTGTATTTAATTCTCTCGTTTTTGATAATAAGCTCATATTCCTACTCCTTTATATTTATATTATAAAATAAATGCACTTAAATCTTTGTTTGTTGAAATTGATTTCAACTTATCATCAACATATTGTGGTGTAATATCTACAACCGCATCGGGCATACTTGGTGCTTCGAATGATAAATCTTCTAGCATTTTTTCAAGTATAGTATGCAATCGACGTGCACCAATGTTATCAGTATCTTGGTTTACTTGGAATGCAATTTCTGCTAATCGTTTAATTGCTTCATCTGTAAATTTAACCGTTACTTGTTCTGTTTGTAGTAACGCTTCATACTGTTTGATAAGTGATAATTTAGGTTCCGTCAAGATTCGAACAAAATCTTCAACTGAAAGACTTTCTAGTTCAACGCGAATTGGAAAACGGCCTTGCAACTCTGGAATTAAATCACTTGGTTTAGACACGTGGAATGCTCCAGCACCAATAAATAGCATATGTTCAGTGTTAACAGTACCATACTTTGTTTGAACCATGCTACCTTCAAGAATTGGTAATATATCTCTTTGAACACCTTGGCGAGATACATCTTGCCCTGAATTTTGATTATTTGTCGCAACCTTATCTATTTCATCAATAAATATAATGCCCATTTGTTCAGCTAATTCAATAGCTTCTTGGTTAGCTGTTTCTTGATCAATCAATTCATCAGCAAATTCATCAGTTAATATCTTACGTGCAGTTTTAACTGGAACTTCTCTTTCAACTTTTTTCTTAGGCATTAATTGGTTCATCATGTCTTGCATTTGTTGGTTTTGGTTCGTACCTAACATGCCCATAGCAGCTGGATCTTGTTCAACTTTTAAGCGTACCTTCTCATCTTCTAATTGACCATTTAATAATTGTTGCTTAATTTCTGCACGTTTCGTTTTCACTTCATCAGTAGGTGTTTCTTCTTCGTCATCATTATTTTGACCAAAATTAGGGATTGAACCACCAAATAAAGATTCAAATGGGTTATTACTGTTCGTATTGTTATTAGCTTTTTTCTTCATACTAGGTACTAACAATTTCACTAACTTTTCATTCGCTTTATCTTGTGCTTCATCTTGTACCAATGCCTTTTTTTGATCTTTTACAAGTCTAACAGCAACATCTACAAGGTCTCTAACCATGCTTTCTACATCACGTCCAACATAACCTACTTCTGTAAATTTAGTTGCTTCAACTTTAATAAATGGAGCGCCAACTACTCTAGCCATACGTCTTGCAATTTCCGTTTTACCTACACCCGTAGGTCCAATCATCAAAATATTTTTAGGTGCGACCTCTTGTTTTTCTTCTTCAGTTAATAGACTTCTTCTATATCTATTTCTTAATGCAATTGCAACCTTACGTTTAGCATCGTCTTGACCAACAATATATTCATTAAGTTTTGATACAATATCTCTAGGTGTTAATTTTATTCCATTTGTCTCCATATGATACGTTACCTCCATTAATTTTGTGCTTTAAAACAACTTATAATTTATACATGTTTACTATTGCCAATTAATTCTAAATTTAGACATTTTCATTAATTTATTTACTCAGCTATAAATTCTCAACTATAATTTGGTCATTTGTAAATACACAAATATCTGAAGCAACTTTCAAACTTTCATAAGCCATTTCGCTCGCAGACAAATGTGTTGCATTACGTTTTAGCGCTCTACCTGCACTTAACGCATAGTTACCACCTGATCCAATTGCAATCAAATTATCATCTGGTGCGATTACTTCTCCTGTACCGCTAACTACTAAGATTGATGTTTCATCCATTACAATCAACATAGCTTCTAGCTGACGTAATTGTTTATCGCCTCTCCACTCTTGTGCTAATTCCACTGCAGCTCTTTCTAAATTCCCACTAAATTGTTGTAATTTTGTTTCGAATTTTTCAAATAGAGTGAACGCATCTGCTACACTTCCAGCAAAACCAGCTAATACTTTATCATTATATAAACGTCTCACTTTTCTCGCTGTTTGTTTCATGATGACTTGTTCACCTAGAGTAACTTGACCATCTCCAGCCATTGCTGCATGTCCATTATGTTGTACTGCAAATATTGTTGTTGCATGTATAGATGTACTCATTATTTAATTCTCCTTTTTTGCACGAGGATGTGCATTTAAATATACTTTTCTTAATTGTTCATTTGTCACATGTGTATATCGACCAGTTGTTGACAGATTAACGTGACCGAGCAAAGATTGCACTGTTCTTAAATCTGCACCTTGGTTTAACATGTGTGTCGCAAATGTATGTCTAAGTTTATGAGGATGTATCTCTGTAACACCGGCCGTTCGTTTCACTACGTCGTTCAATACATAACGAACGCCACGTTCAGTGATAGGATCGCCTTTCATATTAACTAATAAATAATCGTGATCACTATTTAATTTAGGTTTGAATGACGCTAAATATCGTTCCATACTTTGTTTACAAAACTCGCCAAAGGGGATAAAACGTTCTTTGCCACCCTTACCTAATACCTTTACACCTGGCGACGTCATATCTATGTCTTGTTCTTTTATATGCACTAACTCTGAAACTCTAATACCAGTAGAATAAAGTAGTTCTAAGATTACCCTATCTCGCAAGCCTTTTTTTGCATCATTTTCAACCGTGTCAAATAATGCTTCCATTTCCTCTTCATAGAAAAAATGTGGTAAATAATGTTCTTTTTTCGGATGTACCAATTGTATGAACGGATTTACCACCGCTTCATCTTGTGTCATCCAATATTCATAAAAACTTCTCAGCGTAGAAATTTTACGTGAAACTGAGGTTCTTTTCAAGTTTTTTGAATATAAGTAACTGAGATAGTTCCTAGCATCTTTGTATTCAAACGCATTCAAATCTAAATGTTCTTGAGCTAAGAAAACATTAAATTGTTCTAAATCATCATGATAGGATTTTAAAGTGTGCTCTGAAAATTGTTTTTCTACTTTTAGCATATATAAATACGCTTGTTGGATTTTTTCCAATAAAAACCCCTCCATCAACATAAATTGTAGCATATTGATAGAGGGGTCTGCGAAAAATAACTATTAAATTGAGTAAAACTTTCAAAATTTTCGGAAAGAATTATAAAAATACAATATTTTATAGCGTTTGTTTATAATTATCTAAATATGTTAAAGCACGATCTGCTAATTTTTCATAACGTAATTTTTTATCTTTTAATTTCTTTTCCAATGTTGGTAGTAAACCAAAGTTAGCATTCATTGGTTGGAAGTTTTTTTCATTTTTGGCATGTGAAATATAATATGCCATGCTACCTATCATTGTTTCTCTAGGGAAAATGACTTCTCCCTTGTTAAGCATTTTATGTGCTACATTGATACCTGCAACGAGTCCACTAGCGGCACTCTCTACGTATCCTTCAACACCAGTCATTTGACCTGCGAAATAAAGTTCTTCTCTTCCTTTTAATTCATAAGTTTCAGTTAAAACATCAGGCGAATTGATGAATGTGTTACGGTGCATGACACCATATCTAACTATTTCAACATTTTCTAATCCTGGAATTAATCTGATGACATCTTTTTGAGCTCCCCATTTTAAATGTGTTTGGAAACCTACAATGTTGTATAGTGTTCCTGCAGCATCATCCTGGCGTAGTTGTACGACAGCGTATGGTCTTTCGCCTGTTTTAGGATCTTCGAGACCCACGGGTTTCATTGGACCGAACAATAATGTTTTTCTACCACGTTCAGCCATTACTTCAAATGGCATACAACCTTCAAAGTATTTTTCTTTTTCAAATTCATTTACAGGTGCAACTTCAGCTTCCATGAGCGCATCGTAAAATGTATTAAACTCATGTTCTGTCATAGGACAATTCAAATATGCGGCTTCACCTTTATCATAGCGGGATTTCAAATACACTTTATTCATATCAATACTGTCTTTTTCAATAATTGGTGCCGCAGCGTCATAGAAATACAACTGATCTTTTCCAGTTGCCTCCACAATTTCGTTTGCTAACTTGTCTGTCGTTAGAGGACCTGTTGCAATAATCGTATATCCTTCAGGTATGCTATTAATTTCTTCATTTAAAACTGTGATATTTGGATGATTTTTTAATGTTTCAGTCACATAGCCAGCAAAATCATGTCGATCGACTGCTAGAGCGCCACCGGCAGGCACACGCGCTTTATCCGCTGCACTGATAATTAAAGAATCTAACTGTCTCATTTCTTCTTTAAGTACACCGACAGCATTTGTTAAAGCATTGCCTCGTAGTGAATTCGAACATACGAGTTCTGCAAATTTATCGGTATGATGTGCAGGTGTCTGTTTCACCGGCCTCATTTCTATAAGATTTACTTTTACGCCTCGTTGCGCTAATTGATATGCTGCTTCTGAACCAGCCAAACCAGCACCTACTACATTTACAACTTGAGTCATTCGATTTCCTCCCATAATTAAAAAGCAACTTAGACATCGTATCATAAATATAAATACATGCATCTACATTATATATATGTGTCATAAGTTGCTGTTATTGTTTAAACTATTTCTTTCATAAATACGATTGCAAGCGTAAATTCGCTATACTATATTACTTTTGCTCTTCTTCTTTGTAATCACAATTTGAACATACTACTTGGCTCTTACGTCCTTGTTTTTTCTCAACTAAGTAATGCTCACATTTAGGACAATCTCTTCCTATCGGTTTATCCCAAGTTACAAAATCACACTCTGGATATTTAGAACAACCATAAAAAATACGATTCTTTTTAGATTTACGTTCTACAACGTCGCCTTCTTTACACTTAGGACAAGTCACACCAATTGTCTTAACAATAGCTTTTGTATTTCGACAATCTGGGAAATTTGAACAAGCCATGAATTTACCATAACGACCCATTTTAATAACCATAGGTGAACCACAGACTTCACAGTCTTCACCAGCAGGTTCATCTTTTATTTCTATTTTTTCCATTTCTTCTTCTGCGCGTTCTACATCCTGTTTGAAACTACTGTAAAAATCTGAAATCACTTTTTTCCAGCCAATCTCACCATCGGCAACTTTATCCAATAATGTTTCCATGTTTACTGTAAAGTCAACATCGATAATTTCTGGGAAGTAATCTTTAACTTGTTCATGAACAATTTCGCCCAATTCAGTTGGCACAAAACGTTTACTTTCATTTTTCACATAATTTCTTTTCTGGATTGTATCGATTGTTGGTGCATATGTGGAAGGACGTCCAATTTTCAATTCTTCCATTGTTTTCACTAAACGCGCTTCAGTATAGCGTGGTGGTGGTTGAGTAAAATGTTGTGATGGTTCAATGTTCGTAGCTGTAACCATTTCACCTTCACCAATATTTGGTAATTTGTTATCTTTACCATCTTCACTGTCATCTTTGGTTTCAACATATAAAGTCATAAAACCTTTAAATTTGATTGTCTGTCCATTTGCTCGGAATTTGATGTCATTTTGCGTCAAATCCATTGCAACTGTATCTAAAATTGCAGGTGCCATTTGACTGGCAACAAAACGTTCCCAAATTAATTTATATAATCTATGTTGATCTCTAGTTAAGAAATTTTTCATTTCATTTGGTGTACGTAAAGTACTAGACGGTCTGATAGCTTCATGGGCATCTTGATCGCCTTGACCTTTTGATTTTCGATTAGATGTATAGTCATTACCATATGTTTCTTGAATGTAATTTTTCGCTTCTGATTTCGCTTGGTCTGAGATTCTTGTTGAATCTGTACGCATATAAGTGATTAAACCAACTGTACCTTGCTTTTTCAAATCTATACCTTCATATAGTTGTTGGGCTAACATCATTGTTTTACGTGCTTTGAAATTCAATTTACGAGCTGCTTCTTGTTGAAGTGTTGACGTTGTAAAAGGATTAGCTGGATAACGCGTTTTTTCCTTTTTAGTCACTTTAGTCACTTCAAACTGATCGCCATCTAACTGCGTAGTAATTTTTTCAACATCTGCTTTTTCAGTTAATTTAAATGGTTTATTTTTAAAATGAAGAAATTTAGCTGTGAATTTTGTTTTCTTATATCTAAATTCGCCTTCAATTTTCCAATATTCTTCTGGTTTGAAATTTCTAATTTCATTTTCACGATCTATAACTAGTCTTAATGCCACAGATTGTACACGACCAGCAGATAACCCTTTTTTAACTTTTTTCCATAATACAGGTGAGATATTATAACCGACTAAACGATCTAGAATACGTCGTGCTTGTTGCGCATTAACGAGTTCCATTTCGATGCCTCTTGGATGTTTAAAACTATCTTTTACTGCATCTTTTGTTATTTCATTAAACACTACTCTATTTTCTGTTGAATCTTCCAAGTTTAATATATTCGCTAAATGCCAAGCAATAGCTTCACCTTCACGGTCGGGGTCACTCGCTAAGAATACTTTTTTCGCTTTCTTAGCATGTTTTTTCAATTCTTTTACAACTGGACCTTTACCACGTATCGTAATATATTTGGGTTCATAATCATTTTCAGCATCTACACCCATTTGACTACGAGGCAAGTCTCTAACGTGCCCCATTGATGCGATTACTTTATATTTTTTACCTAAATATTTTTCAATGGTTTTAGCTTTTGCAGGCGATTCAACTATGACTAAATTTTCTGCCAAAGTAGTTACCCCCTTGCATTTTCTAATTACAAAGATAAATGATAAACGGTGTATTTTGTTTTTGTCAATGTTTTTAATTTTGACTTGATTAAATTTATACCGTTATTTCATCCCAAACTTTATCAATCAGCAGTATTTTTTCATATATTATTAAAAAACAAAGCGTTAAATAAAATATGTTTTAAAGTTGTGTGTTATTTACTTTTCATATAATAAAATCTTCTAATATATCATCCGCATTCAATACAATTTTCGCACCTTCTTGAGCACTACGCAAATTGCCTAATGTCATTTTATTAAATATTGTACCAGGTAAGACATACACATCTCTATTTTGTTCTAATGCAAATCGCGTCGTGATACTTGTGCCACTATTTTCTGCAGATTCTGTGATAAAGATACCTTTAGAAAGTCCACTAATCAATCTATTCCTTTCTGGGAAATGGTATCTTTTGGGCTTTTCGAGAGGGAGATATTCACTTATAACTATTCCATCTTTTTCAATTTGCTGTCTTATCTCTTTAGTTTCTTTCGGATAATGATGCATATGTCCAAATCCTAATACCGCAATTGTAGGTAACTTAAATAACAAAGCATGTTGATGCGCCATCATATCTGCACCTTTTGCAAGCCCTGATATTATCGTCAAATGATGTTTTTTAAATGAAGGAAAAAATGTTTGAAGTGATTGCCATGTATATTGTGTCGCTTGTCTAGATCCAATAATAGCTAGGGTACGAGGAGATTGCATTAAAGTGAGCTTACCGCGATAAAATAGGATTAGGGGTGGATCATAAATTTCTCGCAATAACTGTGGATATAAACGGTGATTAATTGTTATGAAATGAACTTTCCATGCTTTTAATTGTTTGAATAGTATTTCAAAATTAGTTGTCACATATAATCGGTATACATTTTCATTTTTTGCAGTTATTTTTACTGTTCCCAAAAATTGTTTGAGTATGTATTGTTTATCTACCTTACTATATTTCATAAAAGAGGGAGAAAATCTTAATAATCGATGTATTTGTTGTGTAGATAGTCCAGCAAATCGAAGCTTTAAAAGGTCTAAATCGTTCATTTATCATACTCCTTTATACCTCATATTATACGATAAAATATATATGCTGCGTATTACAAAATTTTGTCAAATGATCGTAATAAGTCATATGATTTTAAAGAGTAATTTTAAATTTCTAAATTGACAACATCTGATCTTTCAATTGGAGATATTAATTTTATTTATCTTTAATTTAGCGGTCGCATTTCTACTATATAAAGTACTTTATCAAATGCATTTTTTTAATTTTAATATCAGCTCATACAACCTAAAAAAGCACAAACTCCGACATACTATCGGAATTTGCGCTGACTTTTAATAAATAAAATTATTTTACAGTCAATAATTGTTCATAGATGCCAGCTTCTTTAGCTGCATCAATTAAAGTTGTACCAATTTCAGAAGGTGTGTCTGCTGTTTTAACACCACAACTGTTAAGTGTTTTAATTTTCTCTTCTGCAGTTCCTTTACCACCTGAGATAATCGCACCAGCATGGCCCATACGTTTACCAGGAGGAGCTGTTTGACCGCCTACGAAGCCTACAACAGGTTTCGTCATATTAGCTTTAATCCATTCAGCAGCTTCTTCTTCTGCAGTACCCCCGATTTCACCAATCATAACGACAGCCTTAGTTTCATCATCTTCATTAAATGCTTTTAATACATCTATAAAGTTTGTACCATTAACTGGGTCGCCACCAATACCAACCGCAGTCGTTTGACCGATACCTTCTTCAGTTAATTGATGTACCGCTTCATATGTTAATGTACCAGAGCGTGATACAACGCCTACATGACCTTTTTTATGGATGTATCCTGGCATAATACCAATTTTACATTCATCAGCAGTAATGACACCTGGACAGTTAGGTCCTACTACACGTGTTTTCTTACCTTCTGAATAACGTTTTACTTTAACCATATCAATTACAGGAATATGTTCTGTGATACAAATAGCTAAATCTAGTTCAGCTTCGATACATTCTAAAATTGCATCAGCAGCAAATGGTGCTGGTACATAAATAACTGATACTGTTGCACCTGTTTCTTTTTGTGCTTCTTCAACTGTATTGAATACTGGAACGCCTTCAACAACTTGTCCGCCTTTACCTGGAGTTACCCCAGCAACAATTTGTGTACCATATTCAAGCATTTGTTTTGTATGGAAAAGGGCAGTTGACCCTGTTATACCTTGTACAATTACTTTTGTATTTTTATCAATAAATACGCTCATCTTCGTGCTCCCATCCTTTCCTTATGCTTCTTTAACAAGTTTTACGATTTTTTGTGCGCCTTCAGCCATTGTAGCTGCTGGTTCAATTGCTAATCCAGATTCTTTAAGAATTTCTTTACCTCTTTCAACATTTGTACCTTCTAAACGTACGACAAGTGGTAAAGTAAGCTCGACTTCTTTAACTGCAGCAACAATACCTTCAGCGATAATGTCACATTTCATAATGCCACCAAAGATATTTACAAAGATACCTTTTACATTTTCATCACCTAAGATAATTTTAAATGCTTCAGTAACTTTTTCTTTAGTTGCGCCGCCCCCTACGTCAAGGAAGTTAGCCGGATTACCGCCAAAGTGATTGATTGTATCCATAGTTGCCATTGCTAAACCAGCGCCGTTAACCATACAACCAATATCACCATCTAAAGCGATATATGATAAATCGTATTTAGAAGCTTCGGTTTCTTTTGGATCTTCTTCTTCTAAATCACGTAATTCTTGAATATCTTTATGTTTAAATAATGCGTTATCATCAAAATTAACTTTAGCATCTAATGCTAAAACTTCACCCTCACCCGTAGTAACAAGTGGGTTGATTTCAACGATTGAGCAATCTTTTTCGATGAAAACATTATAAAGTGATACTAAAAATTTAGCTGCTTTATTTATAGATTCTTTAGGAATATTAATGTTAAAAGCAATTCTTCTAGCTTGATATGGTGCCAATCCTACAACAGGATCAATTGTTTCTTTGAATATTTTTTCAGGTGTTTTAGCAGCAACCTCTTCAATTTCAGTACCGCCTTCTTCTGAAGCCATCAAAGTAACTCTATCTGTCGCACGATCGATGACAAAACCAACATAATATTCTTTTTGAATATCGCAGCCCTCTTCTATGTAAAGGCGTTTAATTTCTTTACCTTCTGGACCAGTTTGATGTGTAACAAGTGTTTTACCTAACAATTCTTTAGCATAAGTTTCAACTTCAGAAAGAGATTTAGCGATTTTAACACCGCCTGCTTTCCCTCTGCCCCCTGCGTGAATCTGTGCTTTAACCACGTAAACTTTTGAATCTAATTCTTTTGCTTTTTCTACTGCTTCTTCAGCAGTATATGCTACGCGTCCTTCTGGGACAGCAACGCCCATAGAACGAAATATTGCTTTACCTTGATACTCGTGGATATTCATTCTCCATCCTCCTGTTTCTTAGGTTAAGTTCATATTCAATTATAAGAAATGAAAGCGCTATTGTAAACTCATTTATCCTACTTAATCCAATTATTTTATTTTAACTATTAATTTACCAAAGATTTAATTGGTTCAAATGTTTTTCGATGTTCATTTAAAATGCCATATTTTTTAATTCCATCTAAATGTTGTTGCGTACCATATCCAACATTGTTTTCAAAACCATAACCTGGATATTTTCTACCTAAATCTCGCATATATTGATCTCTGTGTTCTTTAGCTAAGACACTAGCAGCAGCTATCGAAACACTTCTAGCGTCACCTTTAATTAAAGATGTTTGCGGTATATCAATATCCAATGTCATAGCATCTACAAGTAGATGTGTTGGTTTAATTCTCAATCCTTCAATCGCTCTGTGCATTGCTAATTTCGTTGCCTCATAAATATTTATTTCATCTATTTCTTCCACCGAAGCATATCCATATGCATAAGCATACACATCATTCAGTAATTGACCTTCGATTGAATGCCTTTGTTTTGCTGAAAGTTTTTTAGAATCATTTAACCC
>ERZ1023464.102-NODE-102-length-13654-cov-4.509229_pt1 | contig 13654 bp, 11 predicted proteins | sample MGYA00380529_ERZ1023464 | MGnify/ENA primary metagenome ERZ1023464 (study PRJEB33173, sample SAMEA4830324) | metagenome | study: EMG produced TPA metagenomics assembly of the PRJEB25223 data set... | reverse complement strand
CCCAATTTGGATCAACAACATTTATCCATGAAGCGGTTTGATCTAATTCAGTATGAACAATTTCTTGGGTTTGTGAATGCTTGTAAGCAGTTATCATAAGACAATGATGTCCTTTCTTTGAAATTCTTTTTAATGTTAGCGAAGAAACATGATATTGACAAGCATACAATTCATTATTTTAATTGTCCGTTTGCCATTAAGCGCAATGGACCATTAAAAATAATTTTAAATAAGTAGCCAACGACAATGTCAGGTTCCTTTCTATTTGTATCTTGAACCCAGTGTTTAATAAAAGAAATCGTAGCACCAAAAACATAACTATGAAAGTAATCTAACGGTATACCAGAAATGCTATGGTCATCATTAACATTCTTAGACATATTCTCAAACATGAGTTCTGATATTTTTTCTTCTATATGACTCTTTCGCTCTAATTTAAAAATAATTTGATAAAACTCGATATTTTTATTGATATAAATCATGATATTTTTTAGCACTTTCTCTGAAAAGACTTTAGCGAAAGCTTCAATGTTGAGCCCTCTTGTCATATCTTTGTAGAAAAGCATATCATCTGCTAAATCACTGATATACTCATCTTCCATATCTGAAAGTAAAATATATTTATCTTCATAATGTAAATAAAAAGTGCCACGGTTAATATCTGCTAATTCTGTGATATCTTGTATCGTGATTTTTTCTAAATCTTTTTTATTTAATAATTGAATGAATGCATTTTTAATTGCTTGTTTCGTTTTACGAACACGTCGATCTTCAATCATATATTGTCAACTCCTTGTACGTTAATAGACAATTTAAGTAAAAATGTTCAAAAACGGACATAATGGCTATCATTGCATATTGTTTATTGAAACAATCTCATTATAATAAACAAAGTAGTTATTAATCAACAAGGTGTTTAAGAAGGAGGTAAGTTAATATGAATATTTTTAAAAGTAAATTATTATGGATTGCACCTATAGCAATTCTAATCATACTTGCAATTTTTTCAATTGCATTTTATCCAGCATATAATCCAAAACCTAAGGAATTACCAATAGCAATCGTTAATCATGATGAAGGTACTTCTATACAAAATAAAGATATTAATATCGGGAAAAATTTAGAGGATAAACTCTTAGATAGTGATTCTGATACAGTAAAATGGGTAAAGGTTGATAATGAAAAAGACGTTCGAAAAGGACTAGACGAACGAAAATATTATGGCGCAGCGATTTTCGAAAAAGATTTTTCAAAACATGCTATGAGTCAAACTCAAAAAGTAGTGATGGATAGCAAAAAACAAGAAATGCAAGATAAAGTTAAATCAGGTGAAATACCACCAGAACAAGCCAAACAAATGCAAAGTCAAATGGCTAAATCAGGTGCTTCTCAAGATATTATAGTTAAACGTGCAGAGTTTAAAACGATAACTAATAAGGGTGCAAATATGCAGGCATCTCAAATTTCATCTAATGTACTAAAAGGTATTGGTGACAATTTAAATAAACAAATCACGCAACAAAGTTTAGATACTTTAGAAAAGCAAGATGTAAAAGTGAGTGCTAATGAAATTGAAGCACTGACAAATCCTGTAAAAGTAGCTGATAAACAAGTGCACAAAGTGAAAGATCATCAAGGTAATGGTAATGCTTCTTTCTTAATGTTTATGCCAGTGTGGATCAGTTCAATTGTGGCATCAATCTTGTTATTCTTTGCCTTTAGAACATCTGACAATATTAAAATTTCTCACCGTTTAATTGCATCTTTAGGTCAATTAGGTGTGGGTGTACTTACAGCATTTATTGGTGGCTTTGGCTATGTTTACTTTATGTCCGCCGTACAAGGGTTTGATTTCCCTGACATTAATAAAATAGCCGTATTTGTCTCAATTGCACTGTTAGGATTTATTGGACTTATTTTAGGTGTAATGACTTGGTTAGGTATGAAATCTATACCAATATTCTTTATTGCAATGTTCTTTAGTATGCAATTAGTTATGTTCCCTAAACAAATGCTACCTAAGTTCTATCAAGATTATATTGTAAGTTGGAATCCATTTACACACTATGGTGAGTACTTAAGAGAATTACTTTATATGAATCAACCGTTAGAAATGAATGCTACAATGTGGATGTTTGTAGGATTTATCATCTTTGGTATTGTATCTTCTATTAGTGCTGCTATGATAAGAAAACATAGTGGTAAACGTACTGAAATTCCGTCATAAAAATAAATATAATAAATTTTTGAGTCTGAGACATCTATTGATACCCAGGCTCTTTTTTTTTGTTTACGTAAAAAATTGGAGAAAGCACTTATCATTATGTGTCACTTCAATTGATAACATGATGACAGTCATAAACGTAAAGCGGCATCAATAAAAATAAGCAAGTTTTAAATTTGAGTCGATACTAAAAAATCGATTAGGATTTTTAATATTAATTAAAATAATCAATAAGGTAAAGTTCGATTGCGCCAGTCTTTTAAGGAAATTTATTATCTCCTTGCAATATGATTACAAATTTATTGACTAACTTACCTTATATTTTAATATTTGTTTAACATTGACTTAACAAAAATTAGATACAATTAACATGGTTTACAAATAATTCAAAGAGGTGTAATGATGGATTCTTCAGTAATGGAGATTATTTTTACTTTTATAGGTGGTTTAGGTATATTTTTATATGGAATTAAACAAATGGGTGATGGTCTACAGGCAGCTGCGGGTGATCGTCTTAGAAACATTTTAAATACATTTACAAGTAATCCAATCATGGGTGTACTTGCCGGTATGATTGTAACGATTTTAATTCAAAGTAGCTCGGGAACTACTGTAATTACAATTGGGCTAGTAAGTGCAGGGTTTATGACCATGCGTCAAGCAATAGGAGTAATCATGGGTGCCAATATAGGTACGACGGTTACAGCATTTATTATAGGTATAGACATTGGTGCTTATGCGCTTCCTATTTTAGCTATTGGTGCATTTTTAATGTTCTTTATTCAAAAACGTAAAGTGAAAAATATAGGGATGATCCTATTTGGTTTTGGTGCATTGTTTTATGGCTTAGAACTGATGAGTGGCGCAGTTAAACCTTTAGCTGATTTAGAAGGTTTTAAACAATTGATGTTGGATATGTCTTCTAATCCAATTTATGGCCTTATCGCAGGAACAATATTGACTGTAGTTATTCAGAGTTCAAGTGCAACAATCGGTATTTTACAAGGCTTTTTTGCAAATGACTTGATTAGTTTACATGGCGCATTACCAGTTTTACTTGGTGATAATATAGGTACGACGATCACTGCAGTATTAGCGAGTCTTGCTGGCTCACTGGCAGCTAAACGTGTTGCAGCGGTGCACGTCATGTTTAATGTTATAGGCGCATCTATATTCTTAATTATACTGCCACTATATCAAATGGCTATTGAATGGATGCAAAGTCTGCTCAACTTAAAACCGGAAATGGTTATTGCTTTTGCACATGGTACATTCAACGTTACCAATACATTAATACAATTACCGTTTATTTTTGTACTCGCATGGGTAGTGACTAAAATTGTTCCAGGTGAAGATTTAAATGAAAAATATAAACCTAGAAATTTAGACAGAAATCTTATTAATAGAGCACCGAGCATTGCTCTCCAAGAGGCTCAAGAAGAAATTCAAAATATTGGGCACATGACATTTTCTATGCTTAAGAATGTACATGAATATCACGATAAAAAAGAAAGACACATCATGCATAAACACGCGGCTATAGATAATATGAATGATAATGTACGTCAATATTTAACTAAGATATCTGAAAAGAAATTATCTAAAAAAGATGCGGAAAGAATGACGGTACTTCAAGATGTAAACCGAACAATATTGAAAGTGGCAGGATTATCTGAAGCTTATTTATTAGATAAGAAAAAAGAACAAACGAATCAAGTTCAAATTTCTGAAAAAGCAGAAGCGAGTATCAATCGATTGTATGATCATGTAACGACATCTTTTGACAAAACAATCGATATGTTTGATGTCTATGACAGGGTCAAACGAGATGAAATTGTGAAAATAAGTAATGAGTCTTATCGTTTAGAGCATGATTTAAGGAAAAAACATATTAAGAGACTAAGTTCAGGTGAGTGTACACCAGAAGGTGGTTTATTATATCTTGATATGATAGGTATATTAGAACGTATCGGTTATCATTCGAGAAATATTTCAGAATCAATGATAGACATCGATGAAATTGAGACAAATGAAGAGACGGAACATGCATTAGAATGGTCACATTAAATTACGTTTAATGAGGTGAATGTGGGACTGGAATCACTTTTAGAAACTGTGATGCCGGTCTCACTTTATTATTTTTAAATTTAGTAAGCGTTTGCACTATCTTAATTAATTATTTTATCCTACAATTAGTAATAACATAAGGAAATAATGGAGGTTACAATATGAGTGTTTTCGATAAGTTTAAATTAGATAACCAAGTGGCAATTGTTACGGGTGGTGCTTCTGGATTAGGTAAAGCTATGGGTAAAGGGTTAGCCGAAGCGGGCGCAAACTTAGTCATTGCTGACATAAATTTAGAATTGGCCAAGGAGACAGCTGCTGAATTTGAAAATGAAACAGGTAACAAAGCAATCGCATGTAAAGTAGACGTTACAAGCATATCGGATGTTGAACAAATGGTTACAGATGTCGTGGATACATTTGGCCGTATTGATATTTTATTTAATAATGCAGGTATTAATGAACATGTTAAATTTGAAGATATGCCATACGATCGTTGGGTAAAAAATATGGATGTAAATATTAACAGTATGGTATTAGTCTCACAAGTAGTTGGTAAAGTGATGATAGAACAGAAAAAAGGATCAATTATTAATACATCTTCAATGTCAGGTATTATAGTGAATACGCCACAACCTCAAGCTGCCTATAATACATCGAAAGGTGCTGTCATTATGTTTACGAAAAGTTTAGCAAGTGAATGGGCTGAACATGGTATTCGTGTAAATTCTATTGCACCAGGATACATGAAGACAGAACTTACAAAAGATTATTTCGCACAAGGCGGAGATATGATTGATACATGGATGAAATTCACACCACTTGGTAGACCAGGTGTTCCAGAAGAATTACAAGGTGCTGCATTATATTTAGCGTCTGATGCTTCATCGTTTGTGACTGGAAGTGTTGTTACAATCGACGGCGGTTATACAGCGTTATAGTATAGATTATTTAAATTCATATATGCGAGTGTTGGTAAGGTCTATTCAATATACCAACCAACAATATTTATAAATAAATGAAACTATATAAGACAGGTCATTAATCAGATATGAACGTGAATTAATGACCTGTCATTATTGTTATTTTAAATCCTTATTAAAACGATAGGAATACTTGACAAATATGCGAGACAGGCATAGTATTACTATTAATATAATATTCAGAAAATTGATTGGGAGGGTTCATGTATGACATCAATGAGTATTTTAGATCAAAGTCCAATAGATACTGATGAAACTGTTAGGGATGGTATCGCACGTACAGTTGAATTAGCTCAACTTGCCGATACAGAAAATTACACAAGATACTTTGTTGCAGAGCATCACAATATACCTGAAGTCGCTGGAACGAGTCCAGAAATATTAGTGACACATTTACTAAATCAAACGAAACGTATTCGAGTGGGATCGGGCGGCGTTATGTTACAACACTATAGTCCGTTTAAAGTGATTGAGCAATTTCATTTGATTAGCAATATTGCACCTGGAAGAGTGGATTTAGGTATAGGAAAAGCGCCGGGTGGTTTTCCTTTAGCAACTCAAGCATTACAATCTGAATTAAAATCTCCGCAAACAACTTTTAACGAAAAATTTCACTTATTAAATCGTTTTAATAAAAATGATTTCACAGATGAAGAAGCATATAGTCAGCTACAAACATCTATACGTAATAATGAAATTCCGTCACCAGAACTTTACTTACTTGGAGGAAGTGAAAATTCAGCACAATTTGCTGCTGACGAAAAAGTAGGTTTTGTATATGCATTTTTTATTAATTCTAATATTGACGTGTTACATCAGTCGATTAAAGCATATAAAGCACAATATCCTGAGGGAAGAGTTATCGTGGGTGTAGCTACAGTAGTGACTGAAAGTGAATCAGATAAGGCTTTGGTAGAAGAAGGGCGCACAAATTATGCTCTTCATTTCAAAGACGGTCGGAAAATTACAGTCAATACGAAACAACAATTAGACACATTTACAGAACAAAGTACGGAAACATTTGAAGTTGAAACTAAAAAAATTGAAGTATTAGATGGTTCAGCAAGCGAAGTAAAACAACAATTGCAACAATTAAATGTCGATGGATTGATAGATGAATTTATGTTACACATACCGGTTCGAAATCATGAATTACGAATGAAAACAGTTAAACAAATGTCACCTGCAAAGCATGTGATTAACGAGAAAGAAGGGATAGTATGACTAAAGGAAAAATAGATTTTGGAATTATGCTTAACGGGCCAGGTAGTCATATGCATGCTTGGAAATCGAATGAAGTGCCTGATGATGCGAGTACAAATTTTGATTTTCAGTTGGAAATTGCTAAGAGAGCAGAAGCAGCAGGTTTTAGCTTTGTATTTGTTGCCGATGGGTTATATATACATGAGAAATCGATACCTCATTTTTTAGATCGACATGAACCACTTACATTGCTGGCTGCCCTTGCACCAGTTACAAAAAATATCGGTTTAGTAGGGACAATTTCAACGTCTTATAGTGAACCATTTACAGTAGCACGTCAGTTAGCAACAATAGATAGAATTAGCCATGGACGTGCAGGTTGGAATGTAGTTACATCACCACTTGCAGGTAGTGCAGATAATTATAGTAAAGGTGACCATCCGGAACACGATATTAGATATGATATTGCCGAAGAGCATATTCAAGTAGTTCAAGGCTTATGGGATTCATATGAGGACGATGCATTTACTTTTGATGTGGAAAAAGGTGAGTATTTTGATAAAGATAAAATGCATACTTTAGATTACAAAGGTAAGTATTTTCAGGTCAAAGGTCCACTAAATGCAAGCCGTTCTGAACAAGGTCAACCGGTCATTTTCCAAGCTGGTGCATCTCCGAAAGGTCAGGCTTACGCAGCTAAATATGCGGATGCAGTATTTACGTTAGGTGAATCCAAAGAAATCGCTCAAAGCAATTATGATAGTATCAAAGCGCAAGCAAAAGCATTTGGACGTAATCCTAATGAAGTGAAAGTATACCCTATATTAGCACCGATTATTGGTGAAACTGAAAATGAAGTTGAATCTCGATTTGAGGAAATAAAATCATTAGCTAATATTGATGAGGCGTTAGATTATTTAGGAAGATATTATGATCATCATGATTTTAGTCAATATGATTTAGACGCGCCATTCCCAGAGCTTGGCGAAGTTGGACAAAATAGTTTCCGTGCTACTGCAGATGCGATCGCAGCTCGCGCTAAGGAACATCAGCTTACTTTACGAGAAGTTGCCTTAGAAGAAACTGTCCGCCGCTCTCCATTCATGGGCACATATGAAAAGGTTGCCGATTTAATTATTGAATGGTTTGAAGATGGTGCAGCAGATGGCTTTATATTTGGACCACATATTTATGGTGCGGTTTATGATGAATTTATCAATCATGTCTTACCGATATTAGAACAAAAAGGTTATTATACTCAGGAGTATCAAGGTGATACATTACGTGATCACATAGGTATTCCATTTAAAGAAAATAGATATAGTCAGTCACATGTAACGCAATAATTAAATATACGTACTTATATAGATAGACACATCTATGTTATATACAGTTGTGTCTATTTTTTATTATAAAAGGAGTGAATCCGTATGTCAGAATCAAGCACAACATCATATCAAAATGGCAGTAATCAAAATGTAAATCAGACTTCTGATCATATAGCAGTAAAGACTAAGAAAAAATTCGAATTACCTCACGTTTTATTAATCATGTTAATCATGATGATGTTTGCTTGTTTCTTGACCTATATTATTCCTGCAGGTGCATTTGATACTAATAAAGATGGTTCAATTATTCAAGGCACATATCATGCTATTGATCAAAATCCAGTGAATCCAATTTATGCTATAACACTCATTTTAAACGGCGGTATTCAATCAGCACAAACAGTAACCTTATTACTGTTTATCGGTGGTGCAATGGGAGGTATATTATATCTTGATTCTGTAAAAAAATTAACGAATTATATGATTTATCGCTTTGAACATGCCGGCGCATTGCCACTTATTATTGGCTTATTTTCATTAATGGCATTTATTGGTTTCTTTATTGGTGGAGATCAAATGATTGTATTTGTAACATTAGGTGTCATTTTAGTGAATCGATTGAAACTAGATCCAATCATGGCATTAGCGATTACCTTTTTACCATTGTACATGGCTTTTTCAGTATCTCCATCCGGTATGGCAAAGATAGGACAAATTGTATATCCTGAGGTTGCATTATATTCGGGTTATGGTGGAAGAGCAATTATGTATGGCGTATTCTTAATTGTTACTTTATTGTATGTTATTTGGTATGCAAGAAGAGTAATAAAAGATCCCAGTAAAAGTGTGATGAATACAAGTGAATGGCGACAAGATATAACTCAAACAGCGCATCATGAAATGGCTACCGAGGATAGACAAGTCAATTGGAGAGACAGTATCGTCGTTGCATTAGTTGTCTTAACGCCAATTGTCTTAGCTTTAGGAAATGGTTTGTTTAGCTGGACAGAAAAGTACGGAAATGGTGTATTTATTACTATATTCGGAATAAGTTTTGTATTGGCTTATATTGTAAAAAGCAAAACGCCTAGCGAAATGGTCGACGGATTTTTAGAAGGTGCAAAGCCAATGTTGGTCGTTGCGTTTGCTATTATCATGGCGAATACGATAAGTGTTATTTTGGAAAAAGGACAAATTCTTAGCACGATTGTTCACACACTTACAACACAACTTGATGGTGCATCTTCAGGTATTGTTTCTGTAATCGTATTTTTAGTGGCAACGGTCTTTAACTTCTTAGTTCCATCAGGTTCAGGTCTTATGAGTGTCATGGTACCGATATTACAACCGGTAACAGACACATTAGGTGTTAATGATCAAATTTTATTAACTTCTTTATCTTTTGGTGGTGGGCTAGGAAACTTAATTACGCCTACTTTAGGTGCTACGATAGGTGCCATTGCGATTGCTAAAGCAAACTTTGGCTCATGGTTCAAATTTATGATACCACTATTCATCGTATGGCTAGTAGTTGGTTCCATCGTACTTTATATATTTACAGCTGTTGGTTGGTCAGGTGGCGTATAACTGAAAATTGAATCATATGGATTATAGAAATGAAAAGCGCCCTACAAAGTTTGCATTTATGCATGTCTACTTTGTAGGGCGTTTTATATGTCGCGAATTATTTAGTGATCACGTTTGTAAGATGTTGAAATTAAAAATATACCATATGCATGTGCGATTCAGTGAAACTTCATTATTGTTATTGTGCAACGGTTACTGAAAACGGAACATGTTTAAGCCATTTATGTTCTGGCTTTTCATCCGTAATGACTTCATTAATATCAGATATTTTCGCAAAGGAAAGTGTTGAAGAAACACCAAATTTACTTTTATCAATGAGAGCGATGACGTTTTCACTTTCTTGTACCATTTGTTTTTTTAATTGTACTTCAGGTAATGAAAAATCAGTTACTCCATTTTCTAACGTCAAACCATTTGCAGATAAAAAGAAATAGTCAATGTGGTACATTTCTAGAATTTGAGAATCGATATTCCCAGTTATCGCGTTTGAATCTTGTGAAACAAAACCACCAACTACGAGAACGGTTAAATGTGGATTTTCTTTTAATAGTACGGCATTTTCTAGACCATTTGTAATAATTGTCAGTTCCATCGTAGTTTCTGCAAGTAATTTGGCGAGTTCATAAGTAGTCGAACTTGCATCAATCATAATACATTGTTGCGGTTTGATTTTTTTTAAGGCGGACTTACTTATTTTATATTTTTCACCGTGTTTTTGTGTTAAACGATAAGAAAAGTTAAATTTAGAGCCTACATTTTCTGTGACTTTAGCGCCACCATGTGTACGTGTTAATTTATTTTCACTTTCTAGTCTCCGTAAATCACTTCTTACTGTTGCTTCAGTAACACTTAAGTAATCAGATAGTTGTTTTACTGTTGCGCGTTTATGAGATTTAATATACGAATATATATGTTCTCTGCGTTCATCTGCATACATTTTCATGTGCTTCACATCCTTTTTAGTATCACTTTTATATTAACATAAATTCGATATAAGAAAATAAAAAGAAAACAAAACGAAAATAAATGAAAAAATATTTGTGATAAATGAAAAAGTATATTAGAATTACACATATAGATGAAAGCGTTTTCTAAAAATGATAAGGGAGCTGTTAATGATGAGTAAGAAAAATTATCCTGAAACAATGAACGCAGTAGTCGCATACGCGCCTGGAGAATATAAATATGAAACAGTTGAAACGCCAACGATAGAACATCCTAAAGAAATTGTTGTGAAAGTTGAAGCATGTGGTATATGTGCTGGTGATATAAAGGCTTATGGCGGTGCACCAAGTTTTTGGGGTGATGAAAAGCAACCTTCATACATTAAAGCACCTATGATTCCGGGACATGAATTTATAGCACGCATTGTAGAAAAAGGAGAAGATGTTACAGATTTTGAAATTGGAGATCGTGTGATTTCAGAACAAATCGTACCTTGTTGGAATTGTAGATTCTGTAACCGCGGCGAATATTGGATGTGTGAAAAACATGATCTTTATGGATTCCAAAGCAATGTTAACGGTGGTATGGCGGAATATATGAAATTTACTAAAGAGGCTATTAATTACAAAGTACCAGAAGATATGCCTATTGAAAAAGCCATTTTAATTGAACCATATGCATGTAGCTTGCATGCCGTTCAACGTGCCAATATTAAATTAGGTGACTTTGTTGTCTTATCTGGTGCCGGTACACTAGGTTTAGGTATGGTTGGCGCAGCTAAAAAAGCGGGTGCGGAAACATTAGTCGTCTTAGATATGAAAGATGATCGATTAGAATTAGCTAAAGCATTTGGTGCTGATATTGTTATGAACCCATCAAAAGTGGATGTAGTAAAAGAAATTAAAGATATGACGGAAGGATATGGTTGTGATACGTATATTGAAGCAACTGGCCATCCTAAGTCTGTAGAACAAGGTTTAAGTGCAATTAGAAAATTAGGTCGTTTTGTAGAATTTTCTGTTTTTGGAGATCCAGTCACGGTGGATTGGAGTATTATCTCTGACCGTAAAGAATTAGATTTAATGGGTAGTCACTTAGGACCTTATTGTTATCCATTGGTTATAGATGGTATTCAAAAAGACGACTTCCCTACAGATGGCGTTGTCACACATCAACTACCTTTAAAAAATTTTGAAGAAGGATTTGAATTGATGAAAAAAGGAGATCAATCGCTAAAAGTGGTTCTAGTACCATAAATTAATATTGTCAAACACAACGTCGTAAAAGGAGCGTTTTAAAATGAAAAAAATGATTAATAACCCAGATAATGTGATTGAGGAACTAATGTCTGGTTATCTAATTGCTTATCCAGAATATATTAGACGTTCTGAACTCCATAAGAGAGCTTTAATAGGCAAAAAGAGAAATGACAAAAGAAAAGTTAGCATATTGATAGGTGGCGGTTCGGGTCATGAACCAGCATTCTTAGGATATGTTGGTAAAGGTATGGCAGATGGTGTAGCCGTTGGAAATATTTTTGCTTCACCTTCGCCAATACCTATACAGGCAGTTACAAGAGAAATAAATCGTGACCATGGCGTACTTTATATCTATGGAAACTACGCAGGAGATTTAATGAATTTTGAAATGGCGAGTGAAATGACGGAAATTGAAGATGATATTGTGACTAAGGCAGTGATTGGTAATGATGACGTCGCTTCTTCCAAAGATATAGATGATCGCAGGGGGATTGCAGGAGAATTATTAGTTTATAAAGCGGCTGGTGCGGCTGCAGACTTTGGTTATGATTTAGAAGAAGTTAGACGTATTGCGCAATTGGCAAACGATCAAACGCGTTCAATGGGTATTGGTTTGAGTCCATGTTATTTGCCGCAAACAGGTAAACCAAGCTTTGATTTAAAAGATAATGAGATGGAAATCGGTTTAGGTCATCACGGTGAACCTGGTATTGAAAAAACAACAATTCGCACAGCTAAAGAAACGGTTCAAGTTATTATGCAAAATATTTTAAAAGAAGACATCTATCACGCTGAAGATGATGTTGTTGTCTTAATCAATGGTTTGGGCGCCACTTCACAAATGGAACTTTATATTATCAATAAAGAAGTAGATGCAATTTTAAAAGATAATCATATCAACACATACCGAACATTTATAGGGAATTTCATTACTTCAATGGAAATGGGTGGCTTTTCAATTACATTGATGAAAGTTGATGATACATTGAAGCGCTGTATAGATCATCCTATAGATTGTCCAAATTTCAAAGTCATTTAGGAGGAGCGCATTATGACATTAACAAATGAATCATTTAAAGCGTATATTTTAGCTTTAACCGAACTTTTTGAAAATAAAAAAGACGAACTTTGCGAATTGGATAGAAAAATTGGAGACGGTGACCATGGCGTAACGATGGATATCGGTTATCAAGCTGTTAAAGAAACAATTCAAAATGAATTGGCAAACCAAGATGATATTTCAAAAATTAGTGTAGCAGTTGGTAAGCGTTTCTTAGATGCTGTCGGTTCATCTGTCGGACCATTGTACGCTTCAGGCTATTTAAAAGGTGCCGTTGCTGTTAAAAATGAGACATCTTTAGATGATGAAGGTCTCTATCAATATTGGATTGCTTTTTGTAAAGGAATCCAGGATAGAGGTAAAGCTAAAATAGGCGATAAAACGATGATAGATACACTTGAACCTTTTTACAAATCATTAGAACATGCACAACAATCAGGTGAATCGTTTGCTGATGCATTTCAAGTAGCGTTAGGTGAAGCAAAACATGGTATGGAAAGTACTAAAGATATTGTATCGAATAAAGGAAGATCAAAACGTTTAGGATATCGTTCCCAAGGACATGTAGATCCTGGCGCAATGTCTGCCTATTTGATGCTAGATACATTTAAACCATTTATATAAGGTATGAAGAAAATTTAAGGAGGAATTTTAATGAAAATAGCAATTGGTGCAGACCATAATGGATATGATTTAAAAGAAGCGGTCAAAGCGCATGTTGAGCATTTAGGACATGTAGTTGAAGATTTTGGTTGTCATCAATGTGCTGAAACGGACTACCCGGATGTAGCGGCTGAAGTTGGAAAAAGCATTCAACAAGGTGAAAACGAACGCGGTGTTTTGATTTGTGGGACGGGTATTGGTGTAGCAATTACTGCAAACAAAATAAAAGGCATACGTGCAGCATTAGCACACGATTATTATTCTGCGGAACGTGCACAATTAAGCAATAATGCACAGATTTTAACTATGGGGGCACAAATTATAGGTGTTGAAGT